>Ga0210057_1002805_pt1 | contig 24578 bp, 18 predicted proteins | sample CryGeyCG2114_010_2_FD_183968 | JGI IMG/M metagenome (GOLD analysis project Ga0210057, IMG submission 183968) | Groundwater microbial communities from aquifer - Crystal Geyser CG10_big_fil_rev_8/21/14_0.10 (SPAdes) (version 2) | ecosystem: Environmental > Aquatic > Deep subsurface > Groundwater ...
TAGTTCTTCTTCGCTTGAGCCAATCAATTTGGCTGGCGATGGCATAAATGAATACATAGTTTCCTCCTTATTTTCTATACCTTTATTATACCTGATGATAAGGAGAAAAGCAAAACACGAAAAATACGTTAGATCATTAAAAATGTTACCGAAAAGTTTATAAAATAGTGCTGCTGAATCGCCCTACAGGTTTATTTGCCGACAGTCCCTCTATACTACTTTTCGGATCGCAGAGTCTCCGGGCTGTGTGACCCGTCTCTGCACTGATCTTGGCGATATCGGCTAACATCGGATATTCCTCCTGGGGGTGGTAACGTACAGTTACGCGAAGAGTATTACATAAAAGCATTAGATATTCAAGGATATGAGCCGAACTTTTATAGAAAGATTTGTTCGGGTTTTGTTCTATATTGACAGGGACTATCTCTGGTGTACTATAACCATAGTATAAAACTGTGGTGAAAAGTGGGTAATTGTGGTGAAATATGTTTATTGGAGAATATCAGCATTCGATAGACCAGAAGGGGCGGATAGCCGTTCCTGTGAAATTCAGGTCCACTTTAAAGTCAGGTGCAGTTTTGACAAAAGGGTTAGATGGATGCCTTTTTCTTTTTCCTAAAGCAACTTGGCGAAAGATATCAGGCAGTATCAGCTCGCTCCCAATGAGTAAAGCGTCGGCCAGAAGCTATGCGCGCTTGATATTAGCCGGAGCGACCGAAATGGAATTTGATGCCCAAGGAAGGATACTCATACCGGCAAACCTTAAAAATTATGCGCAGCTGGGACAAAGGGCAGTTATTGCTGGATTAAATAACCGTCTTGAGATCTGGTCCAAGAGTAAATGGGAAGGCACGCTCGAGAGGATTGAGCCAAATGCAGGTAAAATTGCCGAGGAATTAGCTGATATGGAAATATAAGTTTGATTGAAAAATTACGTGGATAATGGCGTGGGGTTATAGAGGCCCTTGGCCAATTGCCCACGAATTTCTTGGCGGGGGCGGCAATGAAAAAGATCGTGGTCCTAATCGGACTTACCTGTTCTGCCGACTCGGGTTAACCAGTTTGGTGGAGCGAGTATAAGGAGGGAATCTTTGTCGCCCCGTCAGTAGCTTAACAATCCAAATTTTTCGGTAATTGAAAAATGAGCAAAAATCATGAACCTGTATTACTGAAGGAGACAATAGAAATCCTCGATTTGCAGCAAGGAAATATTGTCGTTGATGGCACTTATGGCTTCGGCGGGCACTCCAGGGAAATATTGAAGAGGATTGGGGATAGCGGAAAGTTGATTGCAATTGAGCGCGACCGAGAAATTTTTGACAAAGCATTGGGAGATCTGCGCGATAAACGTGTCACAAAAATTTGCGGCAATTTTGCAAACATTAGCGAAATTCTTAGTTCGTTGAAAATTAAAAAAGTGGATAAGGTATTTCTCGATCTGGGACTTTCTTCGTATCATTTCGACTCATCTCAAAGAGGTTTTTCATTTGAAAGCCGAGCGAGACTTGATATGAGACTGAATCCCGAAGGGGGAATAAACGCCTATGAGGTGGTGAATACCTTAAGCGAAAAGAAAATCGCCGATATTCTTTATCTCTATGGTGATGAACGAAAATCGAGAAAAATTGCACGCATGATTGTTGCAAAGAGAAAACAGTCAAAAATTGGCTGCGCTTACGAACTCGCGAGTTTAGTTGAAAGAATATTGCCGCGATTCAAGAGAGATAAAATACATCCTGCGACGAAGACGTTTCAAGCGATCAGAATCTTTGTCAATGATGAGTTGGAGAATTTAAAAACATTGCTTGATAAAAGTAAGGAGATTCTGCATACCCGGGGGATTGTTGCCGTAATTAGTTTCCATAGTGGCGAAGATAGGATAGTTAAACAGTTTTTTAAACAAAACGAAGAATTTGAAATATTAACAAAAAAGCCAGTTATTCCGAGCAGACAGGAAATAGATAAAAATGCCCGATCGCGAAGCGCAAAGCTAAGAGCGGCAAGGAGGAAATAAATGCTACTCACGAATTCAAACGGTATCAAGATTGGAGAGAGAAAACGAACAATAGGCAAGAGGTTTTCTTTGGGATCTGGAACTTTAAAGGTTGTTGTCGTTGTGATTTTTGCAGCATTTACGCTTTTCTATTTATCGCAATCAACTCAATCGACAACACGTAATTATACAATCTCCGATTTGGAAAATCAGAAAAACAAGGTTCAATCCGAAACAGAAAGATTAGAAGTTGAAGCCACAAGATTGAAGTCTCTAAATGATATCCAATCCAACGCCGATCGTCTTGGTATGGAAAATATTAAATAGTTTTGATGAACGAAATTAGCGGACCCGTCAAACTTACCAGGATAAAATATTTGGTATATTTCGTAATTTTCATTGCCGTTATATTTGAAATGAGATTATTTCAGCGGCAAATTCTGCAACACAAAGCTTACGCTGAAATGGCCTCCAAACAATACAACGCAAAAGTTGATGTACCAGCGAAGCGAGGTGATATTTACATTCGAGATCGTGATAATCAAAACTTGCTCGATCCATCAAAGGCAGGACTATTCCCGGTAGCCGTCAATCTCGATCTTTATGATGTTTTAGCAGTTCCAAAGAACATCCCCGACAAGAGAGACGCCGCTAAAAAAATTGCTGAAGTTGTACAAACAGATGAAAATACGATTTTTAATGAAATAAACAATGATAAACTTTATGTACCGCCTTTGGCTAAAAGAATTTCTAAAGAAGTTGCGGATAAAATTGACGCGTTAAAGTTAGAAGGAATTGCACTAGAAAGTGTACAAAGCAGATATTACCCGGAGAAAAATTTCTTATCCCATGCGCTTGGATTTGTAAATTTTGAAGGAGATGGAAAGTATGGCTTGGAAGAATATTACGATAGTATTTTAAAAGGGAATGGTGGCGAAGTTGAGGGACTGAAAGATAGCTCTGGCAAGATAATACAAATTATTCAAAGTAACCAAGGGCAGGATGGCGCATCTGTCGTTTTATCTATCGATCGTTCAATTCAGTATGTTGTTGAAAAGAAATTAAAAGAGGGAATAGAAAGATTTGCTACGGATGGGGGAACAATAATTGTAATGGATCCCAAAAGTGGAAATATTTTAGCAATGGCTTCACAGCCCGATTTTGACCCAAATAATTTTAACAAAGTCGCAAAAGATAATGAGTCTGCTTTTCTTAATCCGGCGACAAGTTTAATGTGGGAACCGGGATCTATTTTCAAACCCGTTACCGTTTCTGCTGCAATCAACGAAAATTTGCTTCAGCCGGATTCTAAGCCCGACGAAGCGCATGGTGGATTTAGTAATTTTGTGACGATTGACGGATATAAAATCCATAATGCTTTGGATGAGCCATACGGGTACGAAACAGTTAATCAAATTTTAGAAAATTCAGATAATGTCGGTATGGTCTGGGTGGCGGACTTTCTTCAAAATGAGCTTTTCGATAAGTATATTGAGAAATACGGTTTTGGCTCGAAAACAGGAATTGATATTTCCGGAGAAGCATCTGGGGCAGTTAGAGATTGGAGAAAATGGCGGGATGTAAATCGTGCCACGATCGCATTTGGCCAGGGAATTTCAGTTACCCCGATCCAAGTTATTCAGGCATATTCGGTTTTCGCAAATAAGGGCAAGATGGTTATCCCGAGATTAGTTGAGGAGATTATTAAACCAAATGGTGAGGAAGAAATTCTGCCAACCAAAGAGCCGAAAGAGATTATAAGTGGAGATACAGCAAAGAAAATGACAGAAATGCTGATAAATGTCGTGACTAATGGACATGGTAAAGCGGCTGCCGTCGATGGCTATAAGGTTGCCGGAAAAACCGGCACGGCCCAGATTCCAAATCCGGAAGGCGGGTATGAGGAAAACGCTAATATCGGTTCATTTGCCGGTTATGCTCCGGCAGATGATCCTAAATTTGTAATGTTAGTGAAATTTAACAGGCCAAAAAATGTTGAATGGGCTGAGTCATCTGCTGCCCCGATCTTCGGAGAGATTGCAGATTGGCTCTTAAACAGCTATTATAAAGTGCCAAAAAATTAGACAAAAATGATAATCATAGCTGAGAAATTTTTAGGTTTTGTAGCCAAATCGTTAATTACCAGGTTTAACCCGGTAATTATTGGTGTTACAGGCAGTTCCGGCAAGACCACAACAAAATATATGATTGGCGAAATGCTAAGCCAAGTTATATCCGGGGTGAGATCGACACGCGAAAATCTAAATACCGAAATCGGATTACCACTTGCCGTATTAGGTTTTGAGAAGTCTCCAAAGGGCTTATTGGCCTGGTTGTGGGCAATGGTTGTCGGTTTTTTCCGTTTCTTTTTTACATATTCTTATCCGAAAATTTTGGTTTTGGAATATGCCGCAGATAAGCCGGGCGATATTGAATATTTGGTGGAAATTGTTCCTCCGGATATTGCTGTTGTTACCAATATCGGTGTGGCGCATCTCGGTGCGTTTAAATCAAGGGAAAATATTGCCCGCGAAAAATGGATTCTGGCGAGGACAGCCAAACAAGCTGTTTTTACGACTGATAAAGTTATAAATGATACGAAGAATTTACTCCCTGCGAAAGGTGAAGTAATTGTGGTTGGCAAGAATGGTCCGGTTTTAGAAAAAATTGTAAAAGAAATCAAAATCACTAAAGTGCAGTTGTCATATAATAAAAAGAAGATAGATGTAAGTCTGAAATTTCATGGTTTACATAATATTGAGAATTTTTTGCTCTCATTCGGTGTCTGTAGCTATCTGACGGGGGATACACAAAAAGTTGCGAAGGCGGCAGAAAACATCGAACCTCTTCCAGGTCGGGGCAAGAGATTTATCGCTCGAAATAAAGCAGTAATTATTGATGAAAGTTATAATGCGAATCCTCTCTCGATGAAAGCTGCAATCGACAATCTATCAGAAGTTCATTCAAAGAGGCGCCTTGCAATTTTAGGTGAAATGAAAGAATTGGGTGATATTACTGCTAATTCGCATAAAGAGATTGCGAAATATGCCAGAGTACATACTGATTTTATCGTCGGGGTAGGTAATGATTTTTCTAACCTCGATTTTGATTTATGGTTTAGCGATGTTGATAAATTGATCAAAGAAATAGATAATATAGTTGAACCCGAAGACGTTGTTTTGGTCAAAGGTTCGAGAAGTAATAATTTAGATAAGTTAGTAGATAGGTTGGAATAAATGTATACCCTTACAATATCCTCGAATTATCTTTTTTTGGTCTTGGGATTCTTTGCTTTTGCATTTTTATTTTCGATTGTAATTGCCCCGATTTATACGAGTTTTTTATATAAAAATCGCATCGGTAAAAAAATTAGAGATACTAATTATAACGGCGAGAAAACTCCGATATACACCAAACTACATAGAGGCAAAGAAAACACGCCGACGATGGGAGGGGTGATAATATGGTTGCCAGCCGCTATTATTACACTACTTGCAAACTATTCCCGATCGGGAACGCTTTTGCCATTATTTTCTTTGGTCTCAACTGGAATGATTGGCGGGATAGATGATCTTATGAATGTTTTTGGGGTGGGGATCAGTAGAGGCGGTATGCGCTTTATAACAAAATTGATTCTTTACTGTGCTGTAGCGGTTGTTGGTGTATGGTGGTTTGCCTATAAACTTGACTGGCTGACAAGAGATATTTATATTCCTTTTGTCGGTGGCGTATCGATTGGGTATTGGTATATCCCGCTTTTTGTATTGGTTTTGGTTTTTAGTGCGTTTGCCGCCAATCAAACCGACGGGTTAGACGGATTGGCCGGAGGAGTATATGCAATTGCTTTTGTGGCATATTCTTTAATCGCGTTGCTTCAGGGCAATCTGCCATTGGCTGTTTTTTGCGCAACAGTTAGTGGATCTATACTTGCGTTTCTCTGGTTCAATATATTCCCCGCAAGATTCTTTATGGGAGATACGGGAGCAATGTCACTGGGCATGACAATTTCAGTTATTGCTTTTCTGACCAATACTCTCTATGCACTTCCTTTTATCATCTTTATTCCTATTGTCGAAGCGATTACGACAATTATCCAGATAACCTCAAAACGATTTTTCCACAGGAAAGTGTTTTTAGTTGCCCCGATCCATCATCATTTTGAAGCAGTTGGCTGGCCGGAAACAAAAGTAACAATGAGATTTTGGGTTATCTCAGCGGTGTTTTCGGCACTTGGATTAGTTCTAATTCTTGTTAAGAATTTTTAGATGAATGATAAAATTTCACTAATTCGAGATAAAAAAATTGCTATTTTAGGCTACGGTATTGAAGGCAAATCATTGTCACAATTCTTTGATAGCAAGAATATCAAATATTCGATTTATGATGAGACTGAAAAAGGCAATAGCATTGTTACCGGTGAATTTAAAAAAACCCTTGAAGATAAGTATAATATCTACTATAAAAGTCCCGGGATAAAATATGAGAGGATATCCCAGATTAACAGAAGTAAAATTTCAAATCTCACAGATTTATTTTTGAACATTTTCCCCGGAAAGATAATTGGGATAACTGGCACGAAGGGTAAAAGCACGACCGCAAAATTAATAGACTGTATCCTAAAGATAAACAATAAAAAATCATTTTTGGTGGGAAATATTGGGGAGTTCGGTCTGGATAAAATTAATGATGCATCGGCGAGTGATTATGCTGTTTGCGAGATGTCGAGCTTTCAACTTCAATTTGTCAAGAAAAGTCCTGATATTGCAGTAATACTTCCGGTTTTTGAAGACCATTTAGATTATCATGCAGATATTCAAGAATATATATCCTCAAAGAATAATATTTGTAAGTTTCAAAACAAATCGCAGGAAATAGTATTGGCTGATAATGAAGGTTCACAGCGGGCTACCGAAGGCTGTCTCGGCCGCAAGGTCTATTTTGGCGAGAACTTAGATAAACCAGGATGTTATTTGAAAGGAAAAGATGCTGTCTGTGAATTAGCTGGCGAGAATCGGATTTTTGGTCAGGCTTTAAGTTTGTCAAAAGCATACAAAATTCCTCTCATTGATATTTTGGCAGCTGTTTGCGTTGCGTTTGTTGAAGATTTGGAATTTGATTTTAAAAAGATAAGCGAAAACTTTGATAAATTGCCTTTTAGAATGCAATTTCTCGGTAAAGTGCATGGAGCTAATTTCTATAATGATTCTTCATCGACAAATCCGATTTCTACTATCGAGGGAATCAAATTAATCGATGGGGATAAATATTTAATCATTGGTGGATTAAATAAAAATCTAAAATTTGATAATCTTCTAAAAAATCTTGAAAATGATTCTATAAAAAAAATATATCTGTATGGCCAGATGAAAGATTATATAATGGATCTCTCTAAGGAATATAAAAAAGTCACAGATAAAATAATAGTGTATGAAACACTCGAAGAAGTATTTGATGGTGTTAAGAAAAATCTTTATAAAGGTTTAAATATTATATTTTCACCTGCGGCAGCAAGTTTTGACCAGTTTAAAAATGCAAAGGAGAGAGGAGCGATATTTAATCAATTATTTGATAAGTTAGCTAATGCAAAAATATAAAAAAGTTGCTACAAAACCAGATTTTGTGATTGCGCTTATCGCAATTGCTCTTGCTTGTTTTGGTGTAATTATGATTGCATCAGCTTCTTCTGTTTTAGCATATGATAACTTCAAGGGAGCGGATAATTTTTATTATGTCTGGCGACAGCTCATTTATTTTGTTATAGGTATTGTCTCAATGCTTGTTTTTTCATCAATTGACTATCGAAGCTGGAAAAAAGTTGCTATGCCCCTAATGGTTGTGACTCTATTAATGTTAGTAGCAGTTTTTCTGCCAGTTGTAGGGCGGGAGACAAAAGGCGCGCATCGGTGGCTTGATCTTGGTTTTATATCGTTTCAGCCGTCGGAGATCGCAAAAGTTACTTTTGTGATTTATATTGTTTCTTGGCTTGAGGCGAGAGGAAGAGTAATGCATAAAAAGGAATTATCGTTAGTCCCTTTTGCAATAATTCTTGCGATAGTTTCTATTTTGATAATTAATCAGCCGGATCTCGGAACGCTCACGGTAATTCTGGTCACTTCAATTGTTTTGTTTTATATGGCGGGTGCGCCAAAATGGCAGCTTTTTGGTTTTTTGGGTTTGCTGGGCGGTGCCTTCGTTGTGTTTATAACAACACGATCTTATCGAATGGCAAGATTTTTGACGTTTCTAAATCCAACGAGTGAATCGCAAGGTAGTGCATATCATATCAATCAGTTATATCTTGCCGTAGGTTCGGGTGGATTGTGGGGTTTAGGCTTCGGTAAATCTCTGCAAAAGTTAAAATACTTGCCGGAGCCTCACACAGATTCTATTTTTGCGATAATATGTGAGGAACTCGGGTATTTAAGAGCATCCCTTGTAGTAGTTGCCTTTGCGTATTTCTTTGCGAGGGCGCTAAAAATTGCCTCGTGTGTGCCGGATACTTTTGGAAAATTATTAGCGGTAGGTATCGCGACAAGTTTAACAGTTCAGGCATTTATAAATATTGCAGCTGTTTTAGGGCTTGTGCCACTGACGGGAATTACGTTGCCGTTTGTATCGTTTGGTGGAACGTCACTTATAATATCATTTATTCAAGTTGGAATCTTATTAAATATTTCGAGGAATGTTAGCTATGAGTAAAAAAAAGATTGTTTTAACTGGCGGAGGGACTGCAGGGCATGTTTTTCCCTTGATTGAAGTTGCTCGTGAATTAAGGGATGATAACTATTCTTTTTTGTATTTTGGTTCTGGAGCTCAGATCGAGAAAGAAAAATTACAAGATAAAAATATCCAATATACGAAGATTATATCCGGGAAAGTCCGCCGATATTTTACACTCGAAAGTTTTGTACTTAACATCATTGATATTTTTAAATTTATAATCGGGACAATTCAGGCGTTTATTATATTAGTTAAAACAAAGCCAGAACTTATTTTTTCGAAAGGGGGATATGCATCTTTGCCTGTTATAATTTCCGGAGCGCTTTTAAGAATCCCTATTTTTATTCATGAATCGGATCTAAAAATGGGGCTGGTCAATAGAATTTCTTTTATGTTTGCAAGACAGGTTTTTTTGTCGTTTCCGGAAGACGCGTATAATATCATAAAAAGTAAAACATTTTATACCGGCATACCGCTTAGAAAAGAATTTTTTAGCGGCGAGATAAAAGTGGTAAAGGATCAAATTCTTGTGATGGGCGGGAGTTCAGGGGCGGTTACACTTAATGATAAGATTATTGAGGTTTTGCCATCTCTTGCCAAAAAATATCGGATAATTCATCAAACCGGAGATTTCGATTTTAAGCGGGTTAAGAATATGGCTGATCAACTATCGTCCGATGTGAAAGAAAAATACAAACCAATTTCATTCTCAAATGATATTGTAAAACTAATTCGCGAGAGTGAAATTATAATCTCACGTTCTGGGGCAACAACAATATTTGAGTGCGCAACAAGTTCGAAGCCGCTTATTGTCATACCTCTTCCGGAGGAAGTAACAGATCATCAAATGATTAATGCTAAATACTTGGAAAAAAATAAAATGGCACTGGTCTTTGATCAAAGGAGAGAGGGTAATGAGCTCCTGAATTTGATCGAAAAAATGAGCAAAGACAAAGAAATTTATTCTTCGAATATTAATCTTCTCTCATTTCCACTCTCAGCAGAAGTTATTGCGCGCAATATTGATGAACTGCTTGGTGAAAATCTTGTAACGCAAGCGTCTAAAATTCATTTTATCGGTTCAATGGGTGTTTCAATGAGGCAAATTTTTGAGATATCAAAATCACTTGATAAAGATGTTAGTGGAAGTGACATAAAATTGTTAGGTCATAGCCCGAAAAATATCCGCCGCGATTTAGATTTGGTGGTATATTCGTCGTCTATTACGCCAACTTCACCAGCATATTCAGAGTTAGCAGAAGCTAAGCGCTTGAATATTTATTCGATCAAGAGATCGAAGTTTATTGGTGAGTTGATGAAGGGGAGAAAGTCGGTAACTGTTTCTGGCATGCATGGCAAAACGACTATAACAGCGGCAATATCTCATTTGCTTGAGAAAGCTCAAGTAGATCCATCATATTTGATTGGCGCTCCGGATAGGAAGGGCCGTCCGTCTTTTAAATTTAATCACACCGGAGCGATTATTGTCGAGGCCTGTGAATATGATGGCTCATTTCTGGATATGAAGAGCACTTATGGGGTTATTTCGAATATTGAAGAAGAACACATGGATTATTTCAAGGGCGGAATCAGTGAAATTATAAAGAGTTTTTCGCAATATATCTCAAATATTGCCTGTGGCGGAAAGATCTTTGTTAATTGGGATGATGATAATGTTAGAAAGTTAATTAAGTTGAGTGCAAGAACTATTATGTCTGGAAAAATTGAAATTGTAAAAATTGGATTTAAACAAGCGGATTATCAAATTATCGACTTTGAATCGTGCAGTTCTGCTTTTGCGATTAAACACAATGGCCATAAGCAGAGAATTAAGATGAATATTTTAGGCCAATATAATGTGTTTAATCTCGCGGTTGCATATGCGGTTGCCGTTAATGGTTTTGGGCTTGAGGCGCAGCAGGTGGCGGAAAATCTTGAGACATTTGTTGGAGTGGCGAGAAGATTTGAGAAAAAATACGAGAAAAATAATATCGTAATTTACGATGATTATGCTCATCATCCGACCGAAATTAAATCTTTGTTTGAGATGATAGAAAACAAATTCGCGAGCAAAAATAAAGTTGTATTATATGAACAGCATCAGCAAGAAAGGTTTAATCGTTTCTGGCAGGATTATTTAGCTGTCTTTGCCAAAAGCACAATTGACACTTTTATTTTTCTGCCCGTAAAAAAAATCCCCGGGCGTGAAAGCGAAGAGAAAATAAAAATGAGAGATTTTGTAGAAAAATTAAAAGATATCGGTACACAATGTTTTTTTGTCGATGATTATGAAAAAGCGGCTAAAGTTGCTGCTTCCCAGATAAGAGGAGGTTCAATTGTTATTACAGTAGGGGCAACGGATATTTATAAAGCAGGGGATGGCTTGATAAAATTGTTGAGTTCGAATAAATCTGATAAATTGACCTTATGAGCTGGCAAGAAGAATTACACAAAAAGTATAAGGATAAGATTGTAGAAAACGAATTGATGAGTAAGCACACTCCTATGGGAGTGGGAGGTGTGGCGGAGTTTTATATGGATGTAAGTTCAATTGACGAACTTGTAGATGTCATATCGTTTTGTAAACGCAGAAAGATTCCCTATAAGATTATCGGTAATGGCACTAATTTGATTTTTTCAGACATAGGATACTTAGGGTTAGTAGTTCATAATGGGGCGAAGAATTTAACAATTAATCAATCAACTGGTGAAGCAATAGCGGAGAGTGGTGTACAACTTTCTACACTAATAACCTCCCTCGCCGCAAAAGGTTTGGGAGGGCTTGAAACACTTTACGGTATCCCTTGTACGATTGGTGGTGCTGTTGTGAATAATGCCGGAGCGCATGGCGAAAATATTGGCAAGTATTTAAAATCAGCTAGCCTAATGATAAATGGTGAAAAAATTGTCTCGTATAAAAATAATTGGTTTAGGTTTGAATATCGCAGCAGTAGACTGAAAAAAAAGGAAAATTCAATTGCACTTCTGACCGCAAAATTTCAGTTTTCACAGAGAAAGAAAGAGAAAATTTTTAAGTTGATGAATGAAGCAAGTACATGGCGCAGGAAAGAACAACCGATTGGACAAAAATCTTCTGGAAGTATATTTAAGAACCCGGACTCTACGGATAAAGAGACTGAGGGTATAAGAGAGAGAAGCGCAGGATTTTTACTTGAGCGTTCTGGAATAAAAAGATTACGTGTAGGTGGAGTGCAGGTTAGCAGAACACATGCGAACTGGATTATTAATGTTGGTAATGCGACGGCAAGTGACGTTAGAAAGTTAGCGCAAATGATGCGCGAAGCGGTAGAAGAGAAATTTAAAATCACGCTTCAAGAAGAAATTGAATATGTTGGGGATTGGACGGCAAATGAATGAAAAACGAAACTCGGGGGAAAAATTTTATTTATCTACTCCGCGGATTGAATTCCCAAAGGAGAAGCTCAAAATCAAGTTTTTAAAACCGCTTTTAATCGTTCTATTAGCAGGTTTTGTGGTTTATGAAGTTGTTTTTTCATCCTTTTTCAGAATAAAAGCTATAAACTTCGAAGGGATAGAGACGCAACAAATTAGACAAGCTGCCGAAGAAGATTTGATTGGAAAAAATATATTGTTTATTTTACCGGGAAATTATTTGCAAAAGCTGTCAAAAAATTTCCCGGCTCTGCAGGAAGCTTCTCTAATTCGCGGTCTTCCAAATACAATTTTGTTAAAAGCGAAAGAGCGAAGCCAATCGCTTATTTGGTGTTCCAAAAATAGTTGTTTTGAAGTAGACAATGATGGCATTGCCTTTAAAAAGATTGGTAAACCTGATGAAAACAAGGTAGTGGTTATACACGACCTAAAAGGAGAAACGGTTAATCTTGCTGATAAAATTCTGCCTAAATCGTTCGTGGCATTTTTCTTGGACGCAGTAGACCAGATTCCGAAGAAGTTCCAAATCAATTTCAAAAAAGCAGAAGTTGAAGAAACAACTTTTAAATTGACTTTTTATTATGACGACAATAGGCAATTGATTTTTGATACATCACAATCTCTGGACAATCAAATTTTTGCTCTGCAACAGACCCTTGACCAGAAAAAAGATGACATTAAACAATATATTGATTTAAGAGTGCCAGGCCTTGTCTACTACAAGTAAAAAATGGGAAATAAAGAGTTCTTACCCTGATGATATTGTTGGGGCAATTTTAAAAGGACGCAAATTGGAGGCAGCGGAATTTTTTGGCAATGATTATAATGATTTAGATAAATTGGCTCAGCTTGACAATTTGCCGCCCGCCAAGAAACTTATCGAAAAATATAAGAAAGGCAAAATAGTTATTTACTGCGATTATGATGTTGATGGAATCTGTGGCGGTGCAATTTTGTATCGGATCCTTAGAAGAAAAAAATATAATGTCGGGTATTATATTCCCTTGCGTCGAGATGGGTACGGTATGAATAAGAAAGCCATAGACAAAATTGCCGATGACGATGTCGATCTTATAATAACGGTTGATTGCGGAATCCGAGATATTGAAGAGGTGAAATATGCGCAAGAAAAAGGCATAGAGGTTATTATAACCGATCACCATAAAGTCGGTAAAAAAGTCCCGGATTGTTTGATTATTCATCCGTCTTTAGGCAAGAGCAGGGCTAATCTTAAGCTTTCGGGTGGCGGAGTTGCCTTTATGCTTGGGAAAGAAATTTTGGAGAATGAAAATGTAGCGAAATGGTTTTTGGATCTTGCCGCTCTTAGCACTTTTGCCGATATGGTTGAACTCATCGGGGCCAATAGAATTATTGCAAAATATGGTCTAATTGTTCTAAACCAAACGAAAAATTTCGGGTTAATATCTCTCATTAAATATAGTGAATTATCACTTGGAGATATAAACGAATATCATATTGGTTTTGTACTTGCGCCAAAAATTAATGCTTCGGGAAGATTAGAGGACCCGAAGATGAGTTTTGAACTTTTAGTAACGGATGATAAATGCAAGGCGGACGAAATAGCCAAATATCTTGTGGAATTAAATCAAAAACGCCAGAGGATTGTAGGCGATTTTCTTGCTGAGTTGGTCGACAAAGTCCACGCGCGAGGCGTGGGTAATTTAATTTATGAGATAAACGAAAATTATCAAGAGGGGATATTGGGATTGATTTCCGGAAAGATAACGGAAAAATTTTATCGGCCGTCAATTATTTTTTCCTTAAGTGGTGATAAATTACGCGGGAGTGCAAGGTCAATTAGTGGCATAGATATAACCAATCTTTTTGCAAAACATTCACACCTGCTTGATAACTACGGTGGGCATTCAATGGCAGCAGGATTGAGTCTTAATAAGAAAAATTTGGAAAAGTTTGTGAAGTTAATCGAAGCGGATATTGGTAAATTGGGTGTGGCGATCTTTGATCGGGTTGTTAGAATAGACGTATTAATAAGAGCCAATCAAATTAATATGAAACTTGTCGGAGAACTTGAGACAATGCAGCCGTTTGGTATTGGTAACCCGAGACCGGTTTTGATGCTTGAAGACGTAGCAGTTTCAAGGAGTTTACTTTGCGGGCGAGATAAAAATCACCAGCAACTGACGATAAGCGGTGCCGGCGGAGAGTTGGAGGCAATCTTATTTAACATAAAAGAAAATGGTATGCTCGAAATAGGAAAACAGTATGATATTGCGTTTAATCTTCAGAAGGAAATATTTAGATCAAGAAACAGCATCAAAGCATTTGTGAGAAATTATAGAACAAAATGAAACAGAAAATAGTCTATGTCTGCTCAAACTGCGGAAATGAATTTTTAAAATGGTCGGGAAAGTGCGATTCTTGCAATTCATGGAATACTTTAAAAGGAATTAAGGAAGATGCTGATCGATCTCAAAATGAGGTAAAAGCAGCGGATTTTATTCGGATTAAGGATGTCAAGACAGCCGCAAATCAAAGAATTAAATCTAATGTTAGTGAGTTTGATAGTGTTCTTGGCGGTGGAATTGTAAGGGGATCGGTTCTACTTTTAGGCGGACAGCCGGGTATTGGGAAATCAACCTTGATTTGGCAGGTGGTGAATTCTACTGATATGAAAGTGGCTTATATCGCGGCTGAGGAATCGCCTGAGCAGATAAAAATAAGAAGTTCGAGGATCGGGAAAGAGAATAATAATGTTTATCTGATATCGTCACCGGAGATAAATTCTGCAATGATGGCGATCAAGAAAATTTCGCCTGAACTTGTTGTGGTGGATTCTGTTCAAACTATTTATGACAGCAGCTATCCGTCAATTGCGGGTAGCATTATCCAGGTCAAACAATGTGCTATGAAAATCATGAATTTCGCGAAGCGGTCAAATATCGCTTTTATTATTATTGGACATGTTACCAAAGAAGGGGAAGTTGCTGGCCCAAAGACGCTGGAGCATTTAGTCGATGGCGTCTTTTATCTTGAGGGCGTTGCCGATATTCCCGAAAGATTTTTACGAAGCCAAAAAAATCGTTTTGGGCCGAGTGAAGAATTAGGTGTATTTAAAATGACGCAGAAAGGTTTTAGCGGGGAGGAAGATTTTGGGCAAAAGCGACTTGGCGGTAAATTGCCTTCGGGAATTGCAGTGGCGGCTGTTAACGAAGGAAACAGGGTTTATTTTATTGAGGTGCAAGCATTAACCCAAAAGACATATTTCGGTTATCCGAGAAGAAATTCTGTCGGATATGATTTAAATCGCCTTAATATGATAATTGCAATTATTTCGAGATCTTTAAAAATTGATCTTTCAAATCATGATGTTTATCTAAATGTTGCGCAGGGTTACAAGATTAAAGATCCTTCGGCTGACTTAGCTGTAGCGGCAGCGATTGTTGGCGCGTACAAAAATAAACCGTTGAGTGGCAAAAGCATTTATATTGGCGAGTTGGACTTGGCTGGCCGAGTTAACGAAGTCATTAACCAAAATCAAAAAATCAAAGCGGCAAAAAAAATAGGCGCAGTTCCGATTATCCTAAAAGATCTCGGCTCTATAGGATTTTGAAAGTCCCTTTTGAAGAGTTAGTTCTCAAATTATTGGTTACAACTATTTCGAAATAATAAGTTTTTCCACTGGTCAAAGCGTTTAGAACTACCGAATGGACCGTTGCGTTAGTGCCAACGGTTTTTTGGCTAGTGAGATTACCCTGGCTAGTTCCATATTTAATGGTTGAATTTGCCGGAATATTTGTTGAGAATGACACTTTTGCGGAACTGTTCGTGATTCCGGACACATTGAGATTTTGAATATTTAATACTTCTCCATTCTTAATTGTAATATTAATCTGGTTGTCAGCAGTTACGCCGTTTATATCCTCAAAGATTACTTTTAGTGTGTAATTGCCGTCAGAGTAGTTTAGAGTATTGAGTTGAATGCTATGATCTGTAGTTTCTGCAATCTGATTATCGCCCAACCTAAATTTAATACTTCTGGCTGTGTATTGGCTATTGACTGACGTTGAGACTGTGGCAGTGCCTGAAATGCTCGATCCATTTGAGGGTGAGCTGATTTGGATTGTTGGGTTGGAAGAATAACTATCGTCTTGTTCTGTAGGAGGTAGTACGATACCATTTGCCTGCGCCCAGGACCTGACTGGCGCTTCCCAGTTCGGATAATCTTTCCATTGGTCTCCCCATTCATTGTGCAGATTGGTAAATAACTTTTCTTCGATTAAATTTGCTGGCGTAGTATCTGTTGCGATTTTGTTGTTTGATTTATTAACTTTGAATATAACGTGAATATCGTCTACTTTAGTCGGAACTTGATATGAGGTAAATATGTCTGTAACCCTCTGATCTTCCGGGGAATACTGGCTTGGAAGCTTGTTTGAAAATTTATCAACTGTAGCTTCTTTAATCTCGATAGGGCGTTTAAACTCCTCTTTTTGTTGGGCTACTTTCTCGATATATCGATGGAAAATAGGGCCTGCCAATACAGAACCGTCAGCTCCGCCCCGCATTGCGTCATTATTATTATTACCCACCCAAACACCTGCGGTAACTGAGGGAGTATATCCAAGGGTCCAAGCATCTCGGAAATTTTGGGTTGTTCCTGTTTTAGCAGCTACATTTAAATTCTCAAAATATAGCGAACTTCTCGGACCAAAGATCATTGACCGTGCGTTGTTGTCAGAGAGAATACTGGTAATTTCATATGCAACTTGCGGATCGAGAGCTTGAAATCTATTTTTTTCCGATTTGTATTCAAAAAGTGCTTTTCCGCGATCGTCTTCTATTTTGAGTATTGGGGTCGGTTTGTGAAATGAGCCATTATCTGCGAATGCCGAAAATGCACCGGTTAAATCGAGAAGTTTCACTTCGCCACCGCCAAGAACAAGCGACAATCCGTATCTCTCCGGTTGATTGAGAGTTGTGATTCCAAGGTCTTTAGCTGTTTTTAAGGTATCCGGCAACCCGGCAAGCGCTAATGTTTTTACGGCTGGAACGTTTAGAGAGTTTGCGAGGGCGGATCGCATCGTAACCGGTCCGTTGAAACCGCCGTTATAATTATTTGGCTGGTATCCGCCGAAATCAGTTGGCAAGTCAAAAAGAACAAAAGCTGGATTAAATCTTGCCTGTTTAAATGCGGTTGCATACACAATCGGCTTAAAGGATGACCCGGGCTGGCGGTTGGCTACAGCAACATTTACATTTCCATCATGTTCAGTATCAAAATAGTCTTTGCCCCCGACCATAGCTAAAATCTCACCTGTTTTTGGATCGATTGAAACAAGCGCTGCATTAGTTGCATTGTAGCGGTCTAATTTTGGGACCGTTTCGTCAATCGCTTCCTGGGCCAGTTTCTGTTTTTCGAGATCGAGAGTAGTTGTAACTTTAAGTCCTCCACCATTGACCATTTGTTCACCGTACTGGTCAACAAGTAATTCTTTAATATACATCACAAAATGTGGAGCAATAATACTGTCCGTTCTCTTTGCAAACTTTGGCTCGGTTTTGCTTGGAGTCTCGTTTTTGGCTTTACCAGCATCTGCTTCGTTGATAAAACCGGCCTTTGCCATTTTATCCAAGATTGAGTTTTTTCGTGTAAAAAGATCGTCAGTGTGAGTACCATAAGGAGAATATCTTGTTGGCGCTTGGGGGATTGCCGCTAAGGTTGCTGCCTCAGAGAGTGTCAAGTCTTTGGCTGATTTACCAAGATATGTTTGGCTGGCCGCTTCGATTCCATATAAGTTGCCGCCATATGGGATTTCATTTAGATACATTGCTAAAATATCGTCTTTAGAGTAAAGCTGCTCAAGTTCGATTGACAGAATTATTTCTTTGATTTTTCTTGAAATACTTTTTTTGGGGGAAAGAATTGCGTTTTTTACATACTGTTGCGTGATAGTAGAACCACCTTGAGCGAGTTTGCGATTAAATATATCTGCGTAAGCTGCCCTTGCGATACCTTTAAAATCGACTCCCTGATGATGGTAGAAATTTGCATCTTCAACAGCAACAGTAGCGTTCTTGATACTGTTGGGAATTTCCTCTTTTTTAATAATCGTTCTCTTCTGCTCACCGGTTTCATAAAGTAAATTTCCGTTGCGATCCATAATTTTTGTTGATTCTTTAGCTCGAATTTTTGCAAGTCTTGTAGGAGTAGGTAGATCTTTTGCGTACCATGCAAAAAGAAGCATTGTAAAAAGTATTATTCCGCCGACTACATACAATGCGATTCTTCCGATGTCACGTCCGCTCAATTTGCCGGTCCTGGCTCTCTTGTAAATCCTCGAGACGTCTTTTTTGATGTTTAATATTCCACCTAATCTCACAGTTGCAGTATACCATAAATTTGAGTAAGATAATAAGGATTTGGAGGTGAAATGGGAATAGAAGATTTGTTTCCCGAAGCGCAAGAAATAATTTCCTCTAAGGAAATTAATGAAAAAATAAAGCGCGGCGAGAAGCTGCGTGTTAAACTCGGTGCCGATCCTTCGAGGTCGGATTTACATTTGGGTCATAGCGTGATTTTACTGAGGCTTAAAAAACTTCAAGATAAAGGCCATAAAATTGTTTTTATTGTCGGAGATTTTACGGGGATGATAGGTGATCCATCGGGTAAAAGCAAAACGAGAATTGTACTTGACCGGGAACAAGTGGAAGAAAATGCTAAATCATATTTTGAACAAATCGGGAAGATTTTAGATGTGAAGAATTCAGAGATTGTAAAGAATAGCGAATGGTTTTCGAAAATGAATTTCGAAGATATTCTTTCAATTTCCGCAAAAGTAACGGTCGCTCAAATTATTGAACGTGATGATTTTGCAAAACGGCTTAAGGCGGGTAATGATATTGGTCTAAATGAAATGATGTATCCGCTGATGCAAGGATATGATTCAGTAATGGTTAAAAGCGATGTGGAAATTGGGGGGACCGACCAAAAATTTAATATGATTATGGGGCGAAATCTTCAGAAGAAATACGGCCAGGTTTCGCAGGCGGTTGTGACGATGCCGCTTCTTTTGGGCCTTGACGCAGTTAAGAAAATGTCCAAATCAGAGGATAATTATATTGCTTTAAATGATTCTCCGGAGGAAAAGTTTGGCAAAATAATGTCAATTAGTGACAGTATGGTGATGGATTATATTCGTTTGATCACGGATTTTTCTCACATCGAGGTTAACAATCTTGAAAAAGAGTTTAAATCCGATCCTAGATCGGTTAAAGAAAAATTAGCATATCGTATTGTTAAAATGTACGATGGCACTGGGTCAGCAGATCACGCTCAAGATTATTTTCAGCGCGTAGTTGTGAAAAAAGAAATACCTGAGGAAGTGGAGGAATACGAATCTAAAGACGGTGATAATTTAATTTCAATTTTGACAAATAGCAACCTTGTACATAGCAACTCTGAAGTTCTGCGTTTAGTTAAGCAAGGCGGGGTGGCAATTGATGGCGAAAAAGTGGAAAATCCGTATGCCGCAGTAAAGAAAGGTTCAGTTATTCGCGTAGGCAAGAGAAGATACCTTAAAATAAAATGATCAAAGAACAAATTCAGCAGAAGATACAGGAAATATTTGGGCTCGATTTTGTTCCCGAAATATGCAGCACGAATTTTGAAGGGGCGGATTTTGCTGTTTCGCCAAAATTGATTTTTGAGATTGTCAAAAAAGCTGGGACAAGCGCAGAAAAAGTAAAAGAAAAAATAATCGAAAGCGCTACTCAAGATCTTGGTTGCGTTGCAAGTGTAAAGAACGGTTTCGTTAACATATCCATCAGGGATATATCGCAGGAAGTCAGGATTTTTTTGGAGACGGATAATTATCTTGAGAAAAAACAAAATCATGACAAGACTATCGTAATTGATTATTCGGCGCCGAATATTGCCAAGCGTTTTTCGATTGGTAATTTACGCTCGACGATAATTGGCGCGGCGGTTGCGAATTCTTATAAAGCGCTTGGTTATAAGGTTGAGGGTATCAATCATCTTGGAGATTGGGGAACGCAGTTTGGTAAGTTGGTTGTGGCAATTGAAAAATGGGGAGATAAAAAAGAAATTGAAAAAAATCCGCTCGAACAGTTGTCAAATCTTTATATCAGATTTCATCGTGAAGCGCAGTCAAATCCGGCACTTGTTGATGAAGCAAGATTAGCTTTCAAAAAGCTCGAAAGCGGTGATGAACGGACGAGAGTAATCTGGCGTAAATGTATCAATTGGAGTATGAAAGAGTTTGACCATTATTATGATGAGTTGGGGATTCATATAGAGAATATAATCGGCGAAAGTTTCTATGATGATAAAACTGTCCAAGTAATTCGAGAACTCGACCAGAAGGGATTATTAAAAGAAAGCGAGGGGGCAAAAATTGTTGAATTTGATCACCTGCCGCCGGCAGTAATTCAAAAAAAGGACGAAGCGACGCTTTATATCACTCGGGACTTAGCTTCCATTAAATATCGCATTGAGAAATTTAAACCAACCAAAATGATTTATCATGTCGGGCTTGAACAGCAGCTTCACTTTACCCAGCTTTTTGAAATTGTGAGAATGCTTGGTTGGGCGAAGAATGTTGAATTGGTTTATGCTGGGCACGGCTTGGTGAAATTGCCAAGCGGGAAAATGTCGGCGAGAGAGGGGAATGTTGTTTTACTGGAAGAATTGATTAGGGAAGCCAAAGAACGAGTGAGAGATATTTTTAAAGGAGGCGGGGCGGACAAAATTGACGAGGATAAAGTTAAAGCGGTGGCAATTGGCGCGATTAAATATACTGACCTAAAGCAAAATCGAAAAACGAATATTGTCTTTGACTGGGCGAACGCACTGGATCTTAACGGGAATAGCGGTCCTTATCTACAGTATGCTTACGCACGTATTTCAAGCGTGATTAGCAAATCCGGACTTAAAATTGGTGATTTGATTGCTGAGTCTAATGAGATGAAAATTGATAAAGATCAGGTAAAAGATTTAATCTTCTTTCAAGATGTGGTTAATGAAATGGCGGAAAATGAAATGCCGAATTTGATTTGTAATTTTGCCTATAAAATTGCTTCAAAAGCGAATTCTTATTATGAAAGAGTGCGGGTTTTAAATGAGGACAAAGACGAATTAATAAAAAATATAATGCCGCTTTTTGTTTGGGAGAAATTACTCAGACTATCTTTCGAGATAATCGGTCTCGAACCACTCAAAGAAGTATGATTTTATATCTTAAAACTTAATGCTTTATCTTCGCCGGCGGCAATTATTTCTCTTGTGTCTGGATTAATATAGATATTATATTTGGCATTAGTGCCGGAGAGGGAATATTGTTTCTTAAATGCTCCGAATTTTGATATTTCAATAATCCTTAGATTGTCCGGTGCATCAACGATAAATATTGAATCTGAATCAATGCCCGTAAAAATTTTTTGAGGGGACTTGATTTGATCCTGAAACGGTAATTCAATTGTAAATGTTTCGATAACTGATCCGCGGGAAAGTCGTTGTATTTTCCCATCGCGCTCAAGAGTGTAGACCGATCCATCGATCGCAAGATCAACGCTGCTCCCTACCGAGGTTGGGCTTTTCAAATAATTGGTTGGCTCGCCGTAAGCATTGCCCTCGCGGGTAATTTTATAGATCTGATCTTTAATGTTGTTTAGAAGATATAAATTGTCTAAATACTCGGCAACCGCGCTGGCGGCGGGAAGTTTAATAGTTTGGCTTTGGTTGAGATTAGATGATTTTAATATTTCGCCTTGAGATCTTTTGTTGGCCGCAAGGATTTCAGCATTTTCTGGCAGATAAATTAACCCATAAAGATCGGGATCTATTTTTAATTTACCTGAATTATCGAAGCTATTCAGTGATTTTATTTTAGTGAAAATATCGCTGTTGGATGTTGTGGCAAAATTTTTTTCTTGCCCGATAGTGGCTAAAGTTACTCCTTTGATCTTGGCTGATGAATATGCTTTGAGCTCGGTTGTATCTGTCAGTTTGTTGATTTCCACTCGGCTATTGCCAGCGATATTTTGCGCTTGGTCGGCGTATTTAGTTCTACCCAAATTAGCGGAGTCACTAATAATAGATCGGAAAAGCTGTATAGCTCGGCTCTTATCGTTCACTTCCGCATCTTTGGCATCTTGAAATTGGCTTTGGAGATTTTGCAAATTGACAGAAATGTTTTGATTCTTCTTTGAATTAAGACGTACTGCTACTGCGGAAATTACGGTAATAATGCTGATGAAAATAAGTATCAGTCCGACCCTTAAGACCCATTTTGAAGTAATTTTAGGATGTATCCCGAGTCTTATAAAAAACTTTTTTGTTTTGTTTTTGATTTTATGCAGGCCGACATTTACTCGCGTCCCGGCTGGTTCGGAACCGTCGTGGTAAGATTTTGAATCCGGTTTTATATCCTCCGCCGATTGCGACTGTTTAATAGTATTCTGGTCTAAGTATTCAATTTCAGTGTCTTGTTTTTTGATATTTTGCTCAATTTTATCGAGACTCTTTTGGCCCAAGTTGTTGGCTCTTCGTAGTGCCTTCTTACTCCATGTTCCCGTAACTTTCCATGTTCGTTTAATTTTGGGGGATAATTTTTTTCCGCCGGTTGCAAGTAATCTCCCTAATCCGCCAAAAGTTCTTTTGAGTCCCGGTATGATATGCGAGGATACAATACTTCTTATTGTCCAAAGCGGACTAAATCCCGCCTGGTCAAGATAGATCGTTTCGATCTTTTGGTCGGGGGGTAAATTCGCGAGAGTTTCTTTGGTTGTTACTTGGAGGAATATTGCATTTGCATTAAGAATTCTATTTTTTCTTAAAATTTTTGCGCATTCCATAGCAGCAATTGCCGGAGGAAATGAATTAATTATATTTTTTAGTTCCGAAGCGGATATAATTTCATAAAAAGCGCTATTTGCGACGATTACCCGATCATCTTCCTGAAGAGTTCCGCTGATAAGATTGTTGAAAGTTTTGAGTGGGTGAGGTTTGTCATTAGCGCTAAGACCTTCAGTGATGTGATTAATTTTTGTTGCGCGATATAAATATGCTTGCGACGTTCCTGTTTGAGATAAGTGTAGATCTTTATCGCTAATGAGAATCAGAATACTGTTTAATTTACCGATCCAATCAGTTTCTCCGCTTTGGGCAATTTGTGCCAGAGTCTCGTTGGCTTTCTTGATGGCGCTTTCAAAATTTACAAGTAGAGAAGTATTAGTTCCTCTGTAATATTCTCGGATAACAGTATTGATAATCGTTTGGCCGATTTGCGAATTCGGGAACCACGGATTCAAGATTTCAACATGGCTGTAAATATTGCCGAGTTCTTTTTGTTCGATCTCGAGCGGTTCATAAACCTGGCAAGTCAAAAAACGATCAGATTGCTTTTCTGATGTGGTCAGGCGAGTATAATTTATAATATTGCTCATCAGGTTATGATGATTTCTCAAGATTTTAACCCCACTTCGTCCCGTCGAGCGGGACTACGGGGGGCAGACAGATTTCAACTAATTTACAGATATCAAATAATCCAAACAAAAGCAAAAATTTGCTCACAATTATTTTATCAGATTTGAGATATTTTGCTTACTTGCACTGAGTTTTGGTTGGCGAGTTATCTCGTATTTTCAAATATTATCCCGCACCAGAAGACCCCGATTCCTGTCGGGGGATAAAGGTACAAGGCCAATAGGTCTTCGGTGCGGGATTTTGTTCCCGTATCGTAATGCAAGATACCTCAACTCCTGCTGGGGGAACTTCATTGTTGATTTTGGTTATTATCGCTTGATAAATAGAAAATTTCAGGTATAATTTGGCATACCGTCATCCTTCCAAGCGCAGAGGAGGTGTTTGAGATGGATGGGATGTGCACATGCACAAAGGCGACTTTCGCTGTCGTATGCGAAGGGTGCCTCATGGTTACGATCCGGCGGGGAAGTCGGGAGAAGACAATCGCAGTTAGGATGGTGAGTCCCTCCAATCTATCTTTCTATGTGGAGGAAGCTCAGCGGCTTGTTTTCGACCCCAAAGCAGTCTTTGTGGAGAGGAACTGGCGGATCGAAAGCTATACGCCGCCTGCCCCGGGGTGTCAACCCGGCAGACTGGTGGTGGCTCACCAGATACCAGTCTCCATACGTGATGACCGGTACAAGGGAAAGGTGGAGGTGACCATCGATGGGCAAAGAACGGTGGAGATAGAGTGGCCGCTAGTGCCTCTCTATGCCTTTGCCGAAGAGGCATTCTCCGCCCTGAAACTGGATGGTCACTGTCCCAGTCCCGAGGAGTGGATTCTGGTCTCGTTCGATCGAGCAAGCAAGGCAGAACCCGCCAAGCTCCATGTCCGCCTCCCAGAGGCATTGTAACCGTAACCAACCCGGGAGAGCTAACGCTCTCCCAACCAAGGCTCTCAACTCACTGAGGGCCTTTGGCTTTTAT
>Ga0210057_1002806_pt1 | contig 24577 bp, 18 predicted proteins | sample CryGeyCG2114_010_2_FD_183968 | JGI IMG/M metagenome (GOLD analysis project Ga0210057, IMG submission 183968) | Groundwater microbial communities from aquifer - Crystal Geyser CG10_big_fil_rev_8/21/14_0.10 (SPAdes) (version 2) | ecosystem: Environmental > Aquatic > Deep subsurface > Groundwater ...
TGACTCTGGGCGCTCTTTATGAAATTGAGGAATATACCGAGGATTTGATTTTTTATACTAATCGGTTAGGTCCCGGTACTGATACTCCCAACGATTTACTTTTTAACTTAATCGGGGTATTAATTGCGGTAGCTTTTGTTGGGATTTATTATTTAATAACTCACAAACGAGAAGTGATTGAATAAAAACAAAAATCAAAAAACAAAAGATCAAAAAGACAATCTAAAATCATCTACTCTGCATAATTTAGTTTCGCCTCCTGGGCTGCTATAAAGCACCGCACACAGGACAATACTTTTCATTTTTTTGTAAACATGACTTTTAAAAAAATCTTTTTCTAATTTTTCTTTGGGATTAATCATCGTTATTTGCATTGTTTCTTTTGGTACGATAGCACCACTTTTCAACTTCTTTAAAGATGTTTGTTTTAGTTCAAAATATAATCCGTTAGGAGCTTGATTATTATTCTTGCCTAAGCCCAAATATCTTTCTAAAGTATCGCCTGCCCAGCCTTTATTCAATTTCCCATTTTTAAAAATATTAATATTAAACTTTTTAGCCAAAGGTCTTAAATCTTTTCCAATTAATAATTTTAATCTTTTTATTGCTTCATTTTTTGATATAGATTTTTGTTGATTCATCTTTTTAAATCTTTAAATCTTTTTATAGATAAATCTAAATATTTTTTTTCAATATCCATACCAATAAATTTGCGGTTGTTTAAAAAAGCGGCTAAACCAGTTGTAGAAGAACCAGTGAATGGATCTACTACTAAATCTCCTTTGTTAGTACTAGCTAAAATAATTCTAACCAATAAGTCAATTGGTTTTTGTGTGGGATGTTTTCCGATTTTTTTTTCTTCTTTTTTGGGTGGATGGATTGCCCAGACACTTCTCATTTGCAAATTGGGTTTTTTAAAAAATCTTCAGGCCAATTACCACTCCTCATTAAGTTATAATTAAATTTGTGCTTACCTTTTTTATCTTTTCTGGCCCAAATTAATGTTTCGTGGCTGGCTGTAAAAAATCGGCAACTTAGATTCGGCGAAGCATTGGGTTTAAACCAAGCTATATCATTTAAAATATGAAATTTATTTACTTGTAGAGCAAAGCCGCATTGATAGATAGAATGATAAGTTCCGCTGATCCAAATTGTCCCTCCTGGCTTCAAAACTCTATGGCAGGCCTTGGTCCAAGATAAATGAAATTCAAAATCTTTCTTTAACCCACTGCTTTGAGATTTGAAATTACTAATCTTATAATTTAATCACTGTTTTTATAGTCTATCTTTATAATAAACTAAAATATAATTATAGCAGAAAATTCTTAAATAAAAAAGAAGCCCAGGTACATGAATGTGCCTGGGCGCAAACGAGATGTAGCTTGGCATTATTCCCTCCTTAAACTTGAGATGGAATTTCACGGCAATAAAAGTTGCTCATATTGTTTGGTGATACTATTATTAGCATCACCACCTGCCCGTGTACGCGAACGAGGAGAGTAGCTTTTATTGTTGATTTTATTATAGCAAATTATTTTAAGTTGGCAAGAGGGCAATTTTTTTTGACAATTAGCTAAATTTAGGCTAAAATAAATTAATAATAAACTCATTTAGGGTTTTATTCCGTAAGCCGCAGAAAACACTTATTTTCTCGCTGCGGAACTCCCCCGCATTAAATGCGGGGTCAAACAGTCCTCGCTTCAAAAATAAGTATTTTCTGCGGCTTACTTTAAATAAAAAATAGAGAAACTTTAAATAAGGTAAATTCGTGAATTTTTTGTGTTATGGCAGATAAAAAACAAGAGGTAAAGCAGGTCAATAATCTTTTTCCAGCTTTGGAAGAGGAGGTTTTAAATTTTTGGGAAAAGAATAAAATTTTTGAAAAATCTGTAAAAAAACCTCCCCTTAATCCCCTCCTTGGTAAGAAGGGGAAAAATACGGACTATGTTTTTTATGATGGGCCGCCGTTTGCCACAGGTACGCCGCACTACGGGCATATCGTTGCTAGCACTATGAAGGATGTTGTTCCCAGATATTGGACCATGAAAGGCTATCGCGTGGAAAGAAAATGGGGTTGGGACTGCCATGGCTTGCCCATTGAAAATATTACTGAAAAAGAGATAGGTATTAAAAATAAAAAAGAGATAGAAAATTTAGGCGTGGAAAAATTCAATGAAATTTGTTGTTCCAAAGTTTTAGGCTATGTTAAAGAGTGGCAAAAAATAATTAGGCGCTTGGGCCGCTGGGCTGATCTGAAAAATGCTTATAAAACCATGGATTTGGATTTTATGGAATCAGTTTGGTGGGTTTTTAAGCAGCTTTGGGACAAGAGGTTGATTTATGAAGGCTATCGTTCCATGTATATTTGCCCCAGATGCGAGACAACTTTATCCCAGCAAGAAATTGCTGAAGGTTATAAAATGGTTAAAGATTTATCAGTGACCGTGAAATTTAAAATAACGAATTATAGCGAATTAAAAACGAATTTAACAAATAATGAAAATGTTTATATACTGGCGTGGACAACTACGCCGTGGACATTGATTGGCAATGTGGCGTTGGCGGTGAATAAAAGTATTAAGTATCAAGCATTAAGTATCAAGGGAAATAAAGAAAAATATCTTGTTGCCAGAGAAAGAGTTAAGGAGATATTAAAGGGCAAAGAATATAAAATTGTCGGAGAAGTTGAAGGTAAAGATTTGGTTGGGTTAAATTATCAGCCATTGTTTGATTATTATTCTAAAGATAAAAAATTGGAAAATAAAGAAAATGGCTGGAAAATTTACGCGGCTGATTTTGTAACCATTGAAGAAGGCACGGGCGTAGTGCATATCGCGCCGGCGTTTGGCGAGGATGATATGAATTTGGGTAAAGAATATAATTTACCTTTTATTCAACATATTAATATGGATGGAACAATTAAGGCGGAAGTAAAAGATTTTGTTGGTATGAATGTCAAGCCAGCCAAAGATACGCAAAAAACTGATGTAGAAATTATTAAATATTTGGCCAATAAAAATTTATTGTTTGCCAAGGAAAAATACGAGCATAGCTATCCGCATTGCTGGAGATGCGAAACTCCATTAATAAATTACGCCACCACCTCATGGTTTGTGGCTGTGACAAAAGTTAAAGATAGAGCCTTGGAGCTGGCGTCAAGAATTAATTGGTCGCCGGCGCATATTAAAGAAGGCCGTTTCGGCAACTGGCTGGCTGGCGCGCGCGACTGGTCAATCAGCCGGCAGAGATTTTGGGCATCGGTCATGCCAATTTGGAAATGTGAGTGCGGCGAAATAAAAGTATTTGGTTCTGTGGCCGAACTGGAACAAGCTAGCGGCGAAAAAATTACTGATTTGCATAAGCATATTGTTGATAAAATAACTTTAAAATGTGCCAATTGTTCAGGTGTTATGAAGCGGGTACCTGATGTTTTAGATGCTTGGTTTGATTCCGGTTCAATGCCGTATGCCCAGATGCATTATCCATTTGCTAATAAAGAAAAATTTGAAGCCAATTTTCCGGCCGAATTCATTGCCGAAGGAGTTGACCAAACTCGCGCCTGGTTTTATTATCTGCATATTATCGCGACGGCGATCAAGGATAAGGCGGCGTTTAAAAATGTAATTGTTAATGGGATTGTTTTAGCTGAAGACGGTAAAAAAATGTCCAAGAGATTAAATAATTATCCGGACCCAGAGGAAATTTTTAATAAATACGGAGCTGATGCGATGCGCTATTATTTAATTTCTTCTCCGGTTATGGCAGCGGAGAATTTGAATTTTTCCGAAGACGGCGTAAAAGAAAGTTTTCGTAAGATTAACATGATACTTTGGAATGTCTATAAATTTTATGAATTATTCTCTAATACCCTCACCCCTAACCCCTCTCCCGCTCCTAATGTCGCAGGAGAGGGAAATAAAATCCCCTTAACCCCGCAAATGCGGGGCAAAAATGTTTTAGATAAGTGGATTTTAGCTAGATTGAATCAGTTAATTGGCGAAATAACAGAAAGCATGGATAAATATAATTTACCTAAAGCAGTCCGGCCGATTGGCGATTTTATTAATGATTTATCAACTTGGTATTTGCGTCGTTCCCGCGACCGGTTTAAAGCCCTCACCCCTAACCCCTCTCCCGCTCCTGGTGTCACGAGAGAGGGGAACAATAAAGTAATTGATAAACAGGTAGCTTTGGCAACCACTGGGTATGTTTTATTAAATTTAGCCAAAGTAATGGCGCCATTTTTGCCTTTTTTGGCCGAGCAAATATGGCAGAAAGTTAGCGGCTTTAATTTTCAAGACGAAAATAAATCAGTGCATTTAGAGAGCTGGCCGAAAATTGAATTAAGAATTAAGAATTACGAATCAAGAATTATTAAAGAGATGGAGCTGGTGAGGAAAATTGTGGAGTTGGGATTAGCAGAAAGAGATAAAGCGGGGATTAAGGTAAGACAAGCCTTGCGGAAGTTAGAAGTAAGAAGTAAGAAGTTAGAATTAAATGATGAATATATAAATTTAATTAAAGACGAGTTGAATGTGAAAATAGTAAAATGTAAAAAAGGTAAAGGAGAAATTAAAGTTGAGTTAGATACGGAGTTAACTGAAGAATTAAAATTAGAGGGAGTTAAAAGGGAAATTGTGCGTCTAATTAATATGATGCGCAAAGAAGCAGGCTTAACAATCCAAGACAGAATAATTTTATTTTGGCAGAGCGAGGGCAAAATGATTAAGCAAGCCCTTGCCAAGCTGGCAGAAGAGATTAAAAAAGATACTTTAGCGAGCGAGATTAAACAGGATATTGGTGGCATTGAAGCGAGCAGAGAAGTAAAAATTAACAGTGAATTGATTATATTGAGGATTGCCAAAAAATAATTATTAACAGGATTTACACGGTTGATTAACAGTTGGCTAAAATTAGTTATTTTTTCGGGTCAAACAGTCCTCACTTCAAAAATAACTAATTTTAGCCAACTGCCACAAATATTTTTTAAGCGCGTAAGTTCTGTTATTAACCCACAAAAATGTCGCAGGTTAAAGCGCTAGTATTATTTTCCGGCGGGCTGGACTCAATGTTGGCAGCTAAAGTTTTAGAGGAACAGGGAGTTGATATTCAGCCGCTATGCTTTAACAGCATTTTTTTTAGCTGTACTAGAGCCGAGAAAATCGCTGCCAATTTCGGCTGGAAGCTAAAGGTTATTGATATCAGTCAGGGCATTTTAAAGCTGGTAAAAAATCCTCCTAGCGGTTATGGCAAAAATTTAAACCCTTGCCTTGATTGCCATGCCTTGATGATTAAAAAAGCCGGAGAATACCTCACCCCTAACCCCTCTCCTAGACAGGAGAGGGGAACCAATCCGCTGGCTAGCAGAAAGGTGGGTGAGGTTTATGATTTGATTGCCACTGGAGAGGTTTTGGGCCAGCGGCCGTTTTCGCAAAACAGAGAAGCTTTAGCGCAAGTAGCCAAATTAGCCGGCGTAGAAATTTTACGGCCATTATCGGCTAAACTGCTGCCACTAACTCAAGCAGAAAAGAGCGGTTTAATAAATCGTCATAGATTGTTAGACATAAAAGGCCGATCGCGGCAGCGCCAGCTGGAATTAGTTGAAAAATATAAAATTAAAGAGTATAGTAGCCCTGCTGGCGGCTGTCTTTTAACTGACCAAGAATTTAGCCAACGTTTAATGAAGATGCTGGGCTGGTGGCCGGAGTGTACTATTAATGATGTAAGCTTATTAAAATATGGACGTATTTTTTGGCTGTCCCTCACCCCCAGCCCCTCTCCCGCTCCTGGTGTCGCAGGAGAGGGGGGTAAAGTCTTGTTGGTAGTTGGCAGGAATGAAAAAGAGAATGAACAGCTGGAAAAAATAGCGCAAACAGGCGATATTATTTTGGAGCTTAAGGATGAAATGGGACCAATAACTATAGTTAGAATTAAGAATTACGAATTACGAATTACGAATGAAATGCGAGAAATAGATGTGCCAAAGGAATTAAAAATGAGTGAATTAAAAATGGGAGCAGAAAAAAATCAAGAGGAAATAGTAAACATAGCGGCGTTACTGACAGGATATTATGCAACTAAAGCCAGAGGGAAAAGAGTAAAGATAAAAATAAAATTAATAGAGAAAGATATTAAAAAAAGAAATAATAATTATTTGATAAATAAATTCTCTTAGCGTATTACTATTTAACAGCTAACAGCTGTTAGCTGTTAGTAGGCGTTATGAGTTATGAGATTTAAATTTATGACTACAACACTGTGGATTATTTTGGGCGTTATGGCGGTGGTTATTTTGGCGATAATCGCTCTTTACAATTCTTTAATTCGTTTAAAAGTGCGCGTTAATGAGGCCTGGAGCGATATTGACGTTCAGCTAAAGCGCCGCCATGATTTAATTCCCAATTTAATTGAAACAGTCAAGGGTTATGCGGCTCATGAAAAAAGCACTTTGGAAAATGTTATTAAGGCAAGGAATCAGGCAATGTTAGCCGGCAGTGCTGGCGAAAAAGCTAAAGCAGAAAATGCTTTAAGCGAGACTTTAAAATCAATTTTTGCCTTGGCCGAAAATTATCCCAACTTAAAAGCCAATGAAAATTTTTTGGAATTGCAAAGGGAACTATCTGATACGGAAAATAAAATTCAGGCCGCGCGCCGTTTCTACAATGGCAATGTGCGCGACTTTAACACCAAACTGCAGGTTTTTCCCACCAATATAATCGGCAATATGCTGGGCTTTAAAGAGCGTGATTTTTTTGGTTTGGATGATGCTAGCGAGAAAGAGCCGGTGCAGGTGAAGTTTTAATCTCATAACTCACAGCTCGTAACCCGTAACCGGCAACTCTTTAGATTTGGCATTTGAGTTATGAGCTATGAGTTACAAGTTACGAGATTTTATGGCTACGCTATACACCCACATAGACTCAAACAAGCGCAAGAGCTGGCTGCTTTTGTCCGGTTTTTTTATTTTGATTATTTTAGTTGGTTATGTTTTTAGCTATGTTATGGATGATAGTGCTATTTTGTATGTAGCGGTTTTTATTAGCATTATTTTCAGTTTTATCAGCTATTGGTGGAGCGACAAAATAGTTTTAGCCATGAGTGATGCCAAATTAGTTAAGCATGACACCAATAAAGAGTTTTACCATGTTGTTGAAAATCTTTGTATTACTGCTGGTTTGCCATTGCCGAAAATTTATGTTATTAATGATACAGCGCTTAATGCTTTTGCCACTGGACGCGATCCCGAGCATGCGGTAGTAGCGGTGACCGTCGGTCTATTGCAAAAATTAGATCGCAGTGAATTAGAGGGGGTAATTGCCCATGAATTATCGCATATTGGCAATCGTGATATATTATTAGCTACCTTAGTTACTGTTATGGTTGGCGTGATTGTGCTCTTGGCTGATTGGTTTAGGCGCTGGTCAATTTTTGGTTCCAGGAAAAATAATAGCGAAAGAGATGGCCGGATAACTTTAATTATAACCATAGTCGCGATTGTCCTTTCTATTTTAGCCCCGATTTTTGCTTATTTAATGCAGTTTGCCATTTCCCGGAAAAGAGAATTTTTAGCTGACGCGGACGGCGCGCTGTTAACCCGTTATCCAGAAGGATTGGCTAAGGCATTGGAAAAAATATCAGCTGACCAAGAGCCATTGGAAGTGGCTAATCGCGCCACGGCGCACTTATATATTACTTCGCCTTTCAAGGAAGACAGCAAAAAGAAAACTAGTTTTTGGGCCAAGGCATTTATGACGCATCCGCCGGTTAGCGAAAGAGTTGCGGCCTTGCGCGGGTTAAAAATGTAAAATTATTTTTATGCAAAGAGGGATTAAGGGTCGCCACTCCACCCGTTTAAAAAATTATGATTATAGTAAAGCGGGAATATATTTTGTAACGATTTGCGTTAAGGATAGGAAAAAATTTGTTTGGCAAGATTAAAGGGGAGGAAATGATATTGAATGATTTAGGAAAAATTATTGAGGCGGAGTGGTTGAATATCCCCGGAAATTATTTGAACATAGAATTAGATGAATTTATAATAATGCCAAATCATTTGCATGGCATTGTAATAATTAATGATGTTATTAATATTATAGGGGCAATTCATGGAGATGATTCACGTTTTGTAGGGGCAATTCATGAATTGCCCCTACAGTCAGGATTAGCGCGTCGCAAGATGTTGATTCCAAAAATTATTGGATTTTTTAAAATGAATTCTGCAAAACAGATTAATCATAATTTAAATCGGACAGGTACGTCCGTTTGGCAGCGCAATTATTATGACCATATAATCCGCAACGAACAATCTTTAAATAGAATTAGACAATATATTTATAATAATCCGGGAAATTGGCCGTTGGATCCAGAAAATCCAAATAACAAAATAAAATAATTAAACTAAATAATATGGTTAAAAAAGTTAATTATCAACAATTGGAAAAGAAACTGACCATCAGCAAAAAAAGCTGTTGGGAAGTGTGGGATGACAAAATTAAAAAGGAGGCCTTTGCCTTTGCCGAAGATTATAAGATTTTTCTTAATCAGTCTAAAACTGAATGGGAAGCAGTAGCGGCTGGTATTAAATTAGCTGAGAAGAATGGCTTTAAAAGTATTAGTAAAGTTAAAACACTTAAGCCGGGCGATAAGGTATATGCGGCTAATCGAGAAAAATCTTTATTATTAGCTAAAATTAGTCAGAAAAATTTTAGCCAAGGCTTTAAGATAATTATGTCTCATATTGATTCGCCTCGCCTTGATTTTAAGATTTTGCCGATTTATGAAGAGGAAAGCCTGGCCTTTGCCAAAACCCATTATTATGGCGGCATTAAAAAATACCAATGGCCGACCATTGCCTTGGCTTTGCATGGAATTGTCTATTTGGAAAATGGCAAGAGGATTGAGATAAATATTGGTGAAAAAGACAGTGATCCAATTTTTATGATTACTGACCTTTTGCCTCATCTGGATAGGCCGGGAGGCATGGAGACTGGTGCAAAAATTAAGGGCCGCGAAGTTAAGGGTGAAGAATTAAATTTAATTTTAGGCTCTTTACCGGTAAACGCTGGCAAAGTAAAAGAAAAAGTAAAATTAGCAGTTTTGCAGCATTTATTCAATGAATATGGCATAAAAGAAGAAGATTTAACCAGCGCTGAAATATATGCTGTGCCCAGTGAAAAAGCGCGAGATTTAGGTTTTGATAAAAGTTTAATTTCAGCTTATGGCCAAGATGACAGAGCGTGTTCTTACGCGGCGTTAAAAGGTTTTATCGATTCCAAAATAGGTAGTCAAACGCAAATTTGCGTTTGGGTAGATCGTGAAGAAACCGGTTCTGACGGAAATACTGGCGCACAATCTGTTTTTATTGAAAAATTTATCTCTGATATTTTAAAATTAGGCGGCAGTAAAGGCGATTTGAATGAAGTATATAGCCTCTATTCTTTAAGTCAAGCGATTTCAGCCGATGTTACAAGCGGAGTTGACCCTGATTATAAGGATGTTTATGATTTAAGGAATGCTTGCCGTTTGGGCTTTGGCTTAGCTATTGAAAAATATACTGGTGGCGGCGGCAAGTATTTTACTTCCGAAGCTTCAGCCTCTTTAATTTATCAGTTAAAATCAATTTTTAAGAAAAAGAAAAATATCGTTTATCAAATTTCCGGCGGTATGGGCAAGGTTGACCAAGGCGGTGGCGGAACAATCGCCAAGTATTTAGCTAACCGCAATATTGATGTTGTTGATTTAGGAGTTGCCTTGTTTAATATGCATGCTCCTCTGGAGATTGCTTCTAAAGCAGATATTTACTGCGCTTATCTGGGTTATAAAGCGTTTCTTGAAGAATAATTAGATAAAACAAATTTTAAAGTGGAGGTTTTTCGCAAGAGAATCCCCCTTTTTTATTATCAGTATTTTGTGTTATAATATAAACAACTCTTGATATAAAATTATATAATGTTGATATAATTAACAATGTTAATTAGCTATGTCCAATCATCAATCGATTGAAGACTTGTTCAGCGATGACAGCAATGGAGCGGCAGGCAAAGAAACCGTCCAAGCCAAGTTTAAAGACAAGCAGCAAGAGGTAAAAATTAAAGAAATTGAACGCGCGACCAAGAAAAAGGCTGATAGTTTAGGTATGGCTTATATTAATTTAGTTGGTTTTCCTATTAGTCCAGAAGCTTTAGCGCTCATCACCGAAGAAGAGGCTCGTGGTTTGTCAGTAGTATGTTTTTATTATGACGGCAAGCAATTGCGCTTAGCTGCTACCCGACCAGATAACCCTCAAGTTTTGTCTTTAGCCAAAGAGTTGGCGGCTAAATATTTTTGCCAAGAGGAAGTTTATCTTACTTCCGAGTATAGCCTGAATTATGCTTTGAATATTTATAAATCTATTCCCAGACCGCGGTTAATGGAAAAAGGAGTAAAAATAACCGAGGCTGATCTGAATAAGTATAGTGAGAGCTTTGCCAGTTTTAAGGATTTACAGGAGCAAATCGGTCAAATTCCGGTTACCGAAGTAGTGACGATGATGATGGCTGCTGCAGTTAAGACTAACTCTTCTGATATTCATATTGAGGCCGAGGAAAAAGAAATCAAAGTTAGGTTTAGGATAGACGGTGTTTTGCATGATGTGGCTAGTTTGGATAAATCAGTCTGGCAGAAAATTATTTCCCGAATGAAACTTTTAGCTGGCGTTAAAATAAATATTATTGATAAACCGCAAGATGGCCGGCTGTCAATTTATTTAACCAATGACCGGATTGACATCAGGGTCTCTTTTTTGCCAACTAACTTTGGTGAAAGTGTAGTGATGAGATTATTACGTTCCAGCGCTGTTGGCTTGGAATTTGACGATTTAGGTATTCGCGGCCGGGCTTTCCAGCAGCTTAAGCGGGAAATTGAACGCCCCAACGGCATGATCATTACTACTGGCCCAACTGGTTCAGGCAAAACCACCACGCTTTATGCCATTTTAAAAAAATTAAATCAGCCAGAAATTAAAATTATTACCATTGAAGATCCGATTGAATATCAGCTCAAGGGCGTTAATCAGTCGCAAACCACTGAAAAATATACCTTTGCCCAGGGTTTGCGCTCGATTGTCCGCCAAGACCCGGATATCATTATGGTAGGAGAAATTCGCGATTTAGAAACAGCGGAAATGGCAATTCAGGCGGCTTTGACCGGCCATTTAGTCTTGTCAACGATTCATACTAATGACGCCGCCGGTACTGTGCCTCGGTTTTTATCAATTGGCGCTAAGCCTTTTTTGCTGGCGCCGGCGCTTAATGCCATGATCGGCCAGCGCTTGGTCAGGCGGCTGTGCGAGAAGTGCAAAAAAGAGATAGCCCCAGATGATGACACACTAGTAAAGATTAGAGAATTGTTGGAAAAATTGCCTGAAGAAGAAAAGAACAAAATCAATTTAAACAAGATGAAGTTTTATCAAAGTAGTGGTTGTCAAACTTGCCAAGGCATTGGTTACAAGGGCAGAATTGGTATTTACGAGGTGCTGACAATGAATGCTGAATTGGAAAAAATAATTTTAGGCGGCAAGGTAAGTGAATATGATATGCGGGCTAATGGCAGCAAAAACGGCATGATAACTATGGTTCAAGATGGTTTGCTTAAAGCATTAGACGGCATAACCAGCGCCGAGGAAGTGTTTAGGGTAGCTGAATAACGAATTAAATATTGTTATTCGTGCAATTCGCTATAATTCGTTTAAATTCGTATTTTATGATTAACAAACAATTTATTAAAAAATTAAAACAAGAATATGATAGCCACGAAACAGAGCGGCGGCAGATTATTGGTTTGTCTAATGTTGTGTTGCATGATTCAAAACGAGTAATTTTTTCCCTGCATCGCGGAGACATTAAAAAAGCCGAAGAATCTCTAGTAGAGATTGCCAAAGTTCTGGCTAATTTAGAGAGTAAGTTTGGCGCCAGCCGTTTGGCCGAGGAAGGCGCTTATAAAGCCGGCGTGGAAGAATATGTTGAAGCCAAAATGTTTTATTTAGTAACTTGCGGTCAGAAAGTTGATAAAATTAAAAAAGTTAAATTAAGTGTTGACAGTTATCTGGGAGGAATTTGCGATTTAACCGGAGAGCTAGTTAGGCGGGCGATTAACCAGGCGGCCGCGGGTAAAATCAGCGAAGTGGCCAAGATCAGAGAAACTATTAGCGAAATCATGGCCGGGTTAGTAGAATTTGATATGACCGGATATTTGCGGACCAAATATGATCAGGCCAAAACTAATTTAAGAAAAATTGAGCAGATAAATTACGAAATAAATATCCGGAAATAAATTCGGTAAATATTCGCGTAAAAAATAGAGACGATCCCACAGAGTTGCGAGGTCGTCTCTATTTTTTTTCTTGGTCTTTAGCGACAATTAAGCTATAATAATTATAGGGAATTTCTCCATAAAATTGTCAGAATTAACATAAAATTAGACTATGAAAAATTATTTATTAGCCATTGCAACTTTGGCTGGCACTGTTATTGGCGTGGGTATATTTGCTTTGCCGTATGTCATTAATCAATCAGGTATAATTTTTTTGCCGGTTTATATGATTATTTTGGGAGTAATACAACATTATTTGCATTTGCTTTTTGCTGAAGTTGTTTTATCAACTAACGGTTATCACAGATTGCCTGGTTATGTGGCCGAGTATTCAAATAAGCGCAATAAGTATCTGGCCTTGGCTATATCAATGTTGAGCGACTATGGCATCATAATAGTTTATATTATAGTGGGCGGGCTATTTTTACATCAATTGCTCGGCCCGTTTTTCGGGGGCAGTATTTTTCTTTATTCTACGATGTTGTTTATTATTGAATCGCTAATTGTCTTTTTTGGTTTGCGCTTAATTGCCGGGGCTGAATTTATTATGTCCCTCTTTTTGCTGACTGTAATTGGCTTAATTGCTTGGCATGGCTGGGATTATTATAATTTGGCAAATTATAGTATGTTAAATTTAAGAAATGCCTTTTTGCCTTATGGTCCAGTTTTTTTCGCCATTGGCGGTATGGCTGCTATTCCTGAAGTCTGCCGGCTGTTAGCCAGAAATAAAGAAAAAATAAGAAGCGCCATTTTCTGGGGGACGTTTGTGCCGCTGCTGGCGACATCTTTTTTTGTAGTTGTTATCCTCGGTATGATGGGTAATGGAGTTACGCCAGACACTTTATCCGGCCTGGGGCTGATATTTCAAGATGGAATTATTACGCTGGCTTTGATTTTTGGACTATTAGCGATTATTACTTCATTTTTAACAATTAGCCAGTCATTACGAGAAGCATTCTGGTGGGATTTTAAAATTAATAAAGCGCTAGCTTGGGCCCTGTCCTGCTTGGTACCTTATTTTTTGTATCTGGCCGGCTGGCGCAATTTGACCAAAACTGTCAGTATTACTGGTGCTTTGGCCGGAGGAATTTTCGGTATAGTTTTAATTTGGTTAGTTTTTAAAATCAAAAAACAAGGTAATAAAAAGTCAGTGATTAAAAATAAAATTAATCTGCCGATCGCTTATGGCTTGTCGCTTTTGTTTATTTTGGGCTTTATTTATGAGTTATGGGCAGTTTTATTTAAGTAAAATATGAAGGTTGCTATTATTTCTGATATCCATGACAATTTAGTTAATTTAGAAAAATGTCTAGCTTGGTCTAAGGCAAATGCGGTGGCGGCGGTTATCTGCTGCGGCGATATTGTCAACAGCGAAACATTAGATTATTTAGCTAAAAATTTTAAGGGGACAATTTATTTAGTTAGAGGTAATTTAGAAATTTATCGGGAAATTGAAGTCCAACAATATAGCAATATAAATTATTTGGGCTTAGCCAATATTTTTACGCTTGATAATAAAAAAATTGGCGTTTGCCATCAGCCTGATTTAATCAAAGAGATTATCAGGCAAGGACAATGTGATTATATATTTTATGGCCACACGCATCAGCCCTGGCTTAAACAAGAAAATAGTGTTAAAATTGTTAATCCCGGAACTTTAGGCGGAGTGTTTTATAAAGCGAGTTTTGCGGTCTTAGATACGGAGACGGGAGAGTTAGAGTTGAAATTATTAGAGCTAATATAATTAAGTTAAAATTAAAATAAATCGTATGAGTAAAATAAAAGAGGTTGCCTTATAACTTTATTGATCATTGGAAATTGAAAATTGATAATTAAAAATTGGGGTTATGAAAAAAGTTATTATATTAATATTGGCGTTATCTCTTACTGCTTGTGCTAATAAAAATAATTCTAATAATATGCCTGTTTATAAAAATATCCGCCAGCCATCTTTTGCCGGACAATTTTATCCATTGGAGGCAGGCGAATTAACAAGAAAAATTGAAAAATATTTAGCGGCTGTTCCGGAAATTTCACCTACCCCAGAGGGTGGGGAGCAAGTAAAGGGAGGTATTTTAAAAGTTAAGGCGCTGATAGTGCCGCATGCCAGCTATGAATTTAGCGGCCAAGTAGCTGGCGATGGCTACAGGCAATTAAGCGGTCAAAAAGTCGGCACAGCAGTAATAATATGCAATTCTCATGCTTCGTATTTTTCCGGCATTGCTTTAGACAAAGTAGACGCTTGGCAGACCCCCCTAGGAACAGTTGGCGTTGATAAAAAGCTAGCCGATAAATTAATAGCGGCTGATGGTTCAATCAAATATAATAGCCAGGTATTTGGTAAAGACCAGACTTTAGAAGTGCAGCTACCATTCTTGCAAACAGTTTTGAGCGGCGAATTTAAAATTTTACCGATTTATTTTGGCAATCAGGACGGCGATTACCGCAAGCTGGCTCAAGCTTTGGCCGACAATTTAGCTGAAGATGATATAATAATTATTTCTACTGATATGTCGCATTATCCGACTTATAATGATGCTCGGCGGATTGACCAGGGAACTTTAGATAAAATTAAAGCTGGCGATATAGCCGAATTAGAGGAATATATTAATCAAATTGAAGCGCAGAATATTACCAATGAACAGACTTTGCTTTGCGGAATTGACGGCGTAAAAACAGTCATGGCATTAGCCAAGATAAAAGGGTGGCAGGCAGATATTCTACGATATGCTAATAGCGGCGATACGGTTATTGGTGATAAAAAAAGCGTGGTAGGGTATGGCACAATGGAATTTAGAATTACGAATTACGAATTACGAATTAATAATAAAGAAGATAAAAAAATATTAAATCAAGAACAGAAAAATAAATTATTAGATATTGCCAGGGAAACTGTTGAGAGCTATGTCAAGCAAGGCAAGGTGCCAGAATTTAAGATTAATGACGAAAGATTAGGATGGCAAGAGGGGGCGTTTGTGACACTGAAAAAAGCTGGCCAGTTGCGCGGCTGTATTGGGCAAATTATTTCAACTGATAAGCCGCTCTGGCAAGTGGTGCGCGCTATGGCGATTGCCGCGGCAACCGAAGATGCGCGTTTTAGCCCGATTAGCCAAGATGAGCTGGACCAGATTGATTATGAGGTTAGTGTTCTATCAGCACCGGAAAAAATTGATAATTGGCAAAAGATTGAGTTAGGCAAGCACGGGGTGATAGTAAAAAATGGCTGGCAGAGCGGAGTTTTCTTGCCGCAGGTTGCTATTGAAACCGGTTGGAGCAAAGAGGAATTTTTAAGCCAATTATGTTCGCAAAAAGCCGGGTTAGCGCCGGATTGCTATAAGGATAAAAATACAACAATAAGTGTTTTTACCGCGCAGGTGTTTGGGGAGAAATTGTGAATTATGAATAATGAATTATGAATAATAGAAAGCGTTTTTTATTTAATATTAAGTAAAATTTTTATAATATTTGGCTGGTTTAATTGGTTTTAATTGTACATGGGCTTGACAAATTTTTTTAAAGTGTTATTATGAAGTTTGCTTCTTCATTTATAGAGACGGGCAACGGGCAGAGAGGCAAAGAGCTTACCTCTCCTAGCCAAGGTTTGAGTCCTCCTTACTTGGCAAAACTCTTGCCAAACCCGTCTTTTTTGGACTTTTCCGGAGACGGGCGATGGGCCGAGAGGTGAAGCTTACCCCTCCTGGAGATCTTCTTTGCTTAAACCCGTCTCCACTGCACTTTCGTGAGGGTGCGTTGAGTCGTTTCATCGCGGTCTTTATAATGGCTGCTTAAAGCAGACTCCGCTACCCTTACTAAAATCAACAGACCAGTGCGGCAAAAATATGTACCCACTGGTCTGTGAAAACCGGACATTGGTTCGGAAAACCCCTCTCGCGCTAAGCATGCAATAGCAACAAGCAAGCAACGCGAGAGGTTATTTTTTTATAAAAAGAACTAAGGCGGAATCCGGCGTTAGTTCTTTTATTATTTATGTTTGTTATTTAAAATAGATTTAATTTCTAATATCCAATATCCAATTTCCAATAAAATTTTAAAATGCCAAATGTCCAATTAATTAAAGCTTTATTTTTATAACATTAGAAATTTTGGTTTAATTAGAAATTAGGAATTAGAAATTAGAAATTAATATTTTTGACTATACATTTTTATTATAATAAAAAACAGTAAGAATATAGTTATAATACTTTTTTTAAATATTGTCCGGTATAGCTTTTTTTGTTTTTGGCGACTTGGCGCGGAGTACCCACTGCCACGATTGCGCCGCCTTGGTCGCCGCCTTCAGGGCCAAGGTCTATTATCCAGTCAACCGACTTTATGACATCCAAGTTATGTTCAATAATTAAAATAGTATTGCCTTTGTCAACTAATTGGTTTAAGACTTGGAGCAGTCTTTTAATATCGTCAAAATGCAAACCAGTGGTTGGCTCATCTAAGATATATAAAGTTTTGCCAGTGGCGCGGCGTGACAGTTCAGTGGCTAATTTTACCCTTTGCGCTTCGCCGCCGGACAGCGTAGTGGCTGACTGGCCCAGTTTAATATAGCCCAAGCCAACTTCCTGAAGAGTGGCTAATTTTTGCCTGATAGCCGGAATATTTTTGAAAAAATATAGAGCTTCCTCAACTGTCATATTTAAGACAGCGGCAATATTTTTGCCTGCCCCGTCTTGGCGGTGGTCTTTGTAATAAATTTCTAGAGCCTCTTTATTATACCGTTGGCCATGGCAGACAGCGCATTCTACATAGACATTAGGCAAAAATTGCATTTCTATTTTAACCATACCGTCGCCGGAACAGGCCTCGCAGCGGCCGCCAACCACATTAAAGGAAAAACGGCCGGCTTTGTAGCCTTTGATTTTGGCTTCCGGCAGACTGGCAAATAATTCCCTAATCGGCGTAAAAGCGCCAGTATAGGTGGCCGGGTTGGAGCGGGGGGTGCGGCCAATCGGCGATTGGTCAATGTTAATTACTTTATCAATATGTTCCCAACCAATAATTGCCTCATGTTTGCCTGGCGCCAGCTTAGCGCGGTAGAATTTTTGGTTTAAGGCATTAGCTAAAATATCGGTCATTAAAGTTGATTTGCCAGAGCCGGAAACGCCAGTGATGGCGATAAATAGGCCCAAGGGAAACTCCACATTAATATTTTTTAAATTATGTTCACTGGCTTTGATAATAGTTAATTTTTTGCCGTTGCCCGTGCGGTACTTGGTTGGCAGAGGAATGGATTTTTTACCGCTTAGATATTGGCCAGTCAGGGATTCTAGCGATTTTTTTATTTGCGCTGGCGTGCCGGTAGCAATAATTTTGCCGCCATGTTCGCCCGCGCCTGGGCCAATATCCACCAGCCAGTCAGCCGCCAGCATAGTTGATTTATCATGCTCTACCACAATAACGGTATTGCCTAAATCGCGTAGTTTTTTCAAAGTCCTAAGTAATTTATTATTATCCCGTTGATGCAGGCCAATCGACGGTTCATCCAAAATATAGAGCACGCCCATTAAGCCTGCGCCAATTTGTGTAGCCAATCTAATGCGCTGGGCTTCACCGCCGGCCAAGGTATTGGCCGAACGGTCTAAGGTCAAATAATCCAAGCCGACATTGGTTAAAAAATCCAAGCGGGCTAAAATTTCTTTTAAAATTGGCGTTGAAATTTTTTTGTCGCGCGCGGTTATTAATTTAGAATTTTGCAAATCAATAAAAAACTTTTTTGTCTGGTCAATGGTCTTGCTAGTAATGTCATAAATTGATAAATCAGCTATTTTTACTGCCAGCATTTCTGGTTTTAAACGTTTGCCAAGGCAAGTCGGGCAGATTAAGACTCTCATGTATTGCTCAATTTCTTTTCTAATATAATCAGACTCGGTTTGCTGGTAGCGGCGTTCCAAGTTGGGAATAACGCCTTTAAACTCCGTGGTTAATTCGCCGGAGAAGCGGTCGCTTTGATAATCAACATTATAATTTTTATCAGCCGAGCCATAGAGGACAATGTCTAATTGTTTTTTAGTTAAGTCTTTAATCGGCGTATTTAAATCAAAGTCATTGGCTAAAGCCACCGTGCCTAAAATGCGCATCAGCCAGGTTTGGCCAGCGGCAGTATTATGCGCCCAGGGCTTAATTGCTCCTTGGGCAATAGTTAAATTATTATTGATAATTAATTTGGGGTCTACTTCTAATTTAGTGCCTAAGCCAGCGCAGTCGTTGCAAGCGCCATGAGGGGAATTAAATGAAAAATTGCGCGGCTCCAATTCCGGCAAGCTAATGCCGCAATCCGGACAGGCAAAAAGCTGGGAATAGGTGGTTTCTTTTTTTCCCCTCATCCCCGGCCCTTCTCCCGCTTCTGGCGTCGCAGGAGAAGGGAGAGTTTTTTCCCCTCTCCCGTGAGGAACGAACGGGAGAGGGGTTGGGGGTGAGGGCGCAACTGTTACCAAGCCGTTGGCTAAATCCAGCGCTTTTTCCAGCCCTTCACTTAAGCGAGCCAAGTCGTCTTTGCTTTTATTAATCAGCAGGCGGTCAATTACAATAGAGACATTATGCTTTTTTTGTTTGTCCACCGCCAGGTCGCTAACTTCTTCCAGAGTATAAATATTATTATCAAATTTAAGGCGCGAGTAGCCAGCCTTGGCCACTCCTTCCAAAATATTTTTATGCTCGCCTTTTTTATCCTTGATAATCGGCGCTAAAATAATAACTTCTTGATTCAAGTAAGTTGTTAGCACTTGATTGACAATTTCATCAAGCGAATATTGCTTGACTTTCTTGCCGCAGTTGGGACAATGCGGCACGCCAATGCGGGCAAAAAGCAAGCGCAAATAATCATAAATTTCCGTAATAGTGCCGACAGTGGAACGGGGATTGTGGGAGGCGGATTTTTGATCAATGGAAATGGCGGGCGACAGGCCTTCTATTAAGTCAACATCCGGCTTATCCATCAGGCCGATAAACTGGCGGGCGTAAGAAGAAAGCGATTCAACATAACGGCGCTGGCCTTCGGCATAAAGCGTATCAAAAGCCAAACTGGATTTGCCCGAACCAGACAGGCCGGTCAATACCACTAGTTTGTCGCGCGGAATTTCCAGGTTAATATTTTTTAAATTATGGACGCGCGCGCCTTTTATTTTAATGGAGTTAGTCATAATCTCGCAACTTGCAACTCATAACTCGCAACTCAATATCTAGATAGTTATGAGTTGTTGGCTGCGAGTTACGAGAAATTAAAATAATGCAATTCATTATAAGGCAAATTTTTGCTTTTGGCAAGAGTAAGGTTATCTTACACAGGTTTTCCTCATTTTTTCACTTGCGTCACTGGTAAATGTGATGTAAACTAAGGTATATAAAAAATTATTTTTATTTAGTAAATTCTAAATTGTAAAAGTATGGAGGTTATTATAATTTTTTTGCTAATATTACTGATTATTTTATTAGGCATTGTTATCACCTTAGTGATGCGGCGGCAAGGAGGTGGCGCTGGCGAAAAACTGGCGGCAATGATGGAGCGGTTAAATCAACTAGGAGAACAAAATCGGGAACTTAGGCAGGCGATGGATGGCAAACTGGCTGAAACCCACCGCGCCAATCAGGAGCAATTTAACCAGACAACTAAAATTATTCAGGGGATTACCGGCCAGTCAGCCAAGTTGATAACTGAAGTGACGGAGAAATTAACTAAATTAGACGAAACTAACAAACAAGTAGTTAATTTTTCCGCTCAATTGCAGAATCTGCAGGATATTTTAAAAAATCCCAAACAGCGCGGGGTGCTGGGCGAATATTTTTTGGAAGAAACTTTGAAAAATGTCTTGCCGCCCAATTCTTACCAAATGCAGTACGGTTTTAAGGATGGCACTATTGTTGATGCGGCGGTCTTTGTTAAAGATAAAATTATTCCCGTTGATTCCAAGTTTTCTTTAGAAAATTATGAAAAGATTTTAAACTGTTCTGACGCCGAAGAGCGGGAGCGGCTGGAAAAATTATTTAAACAAGATTTAAAATTACGCATTGATGAAACCGCCAAATATGTTAAGCCCAATGAAAAAACCATGGATTTTGCTTTTATGTTTATTCCTTCAGAAGCGATTTATTATGATTTATTAATTAATAAAGTTGGGGCAGTGCAAATCAGCACCCGTGATCTGATTGAATATGCTTTTAAAGAAAAGCATGTTATCATTGTTTCGCCAACTTCATTTTTAGCTTATCTGCAAACAGTGTTGCAAGGGCTTAGGGCTTTGCAGATTGAAGAAAGTGCCAAGGAAATTAGGAAGCACGTAGAAAATTTAGGGCGCCATATTTTGAGTTATGACGATTTTATGAAAAAATTGGGCGCAAGCATGTCAACGACAGTTAATCATTATAATAATGCTTATAAAGAATTTAAGAAAATAGACAAAGACATAGTTAAAATTGCCGGCGGCGAAGCTAAGGTGGAACCGCTAGCTATTGACAGGCCGAAAAATGAATAATGAATTATGAATAATGAATAATGGAAATATGGAAAAAATAAAGCAACTCAAGGGGGCAATCGTTAAGGCGATTGCCTATTTTGATATGTTTGATTATCCATTAACCTTAGTGGAAATTTTTAAGTTTATTAATATAAAATGCGAGCTGGCTGAAGTATTGGAAGTTTTAGAAAAAGAAATACAACCTGCATTAAAAGGGAAAATAATTGGCAGTAAAAATGGTTTTTATTTTTTAGCCGGCAGGGAAGAAATTATTAAAGTTCGGTTAAGGCGCTATAATTATGCTAACCGAAAATTTAAGCGAGCCAGATTGGTTGCCAGAATTTTTAAATTTATTCCCTGGATTAAAATGATCGCGGTTGGCAATTTGCTGGGAGCGCAAAATTTAAAAGATGATAGTGATATTGATTTACTAATTATTACTGAAGATAAGCGGTTATGGCTAACTAGATTTTTTTGCGTCGGCATTATTAAATTTTTGGGTTGGCGGCCGCAGACTGGCCAGTCGCGTGATAAAATTTGTTTGAGTTTTTACTTAAGTTATAGCGCCCTGGCCTTAGCTAAATTACGGTTAGGCGAGGATGATTTATATTTTACTTATTGGTTAGCCAATTTGACCCCGCTTTATGATGGGGGCGAAGTTTATCAAAAATTTATTAATAATAATCAGTGGATTTTTAATTGTTTGCCTAATTGGCAACCGCTGGAAGAGGTGCGGCGCCGACAAATAACAAATCCCGCTTCTGGCAGGACTACTTTTTATCGCGATCTGGTTGATTTATTTATCGGCGGGCTGGAGCCGCAAGCTAAAAGCTTACAGTTAAAGATTTTGCCGTTAGAACTAAGAGAGCTGATGAATAAAGACAGCCGGGTGGTTATCAATGACAAAATTATTAAGCTGCATGCTAATGATAGGAGAGAGGAGTTTAAAAAAAATTATGAATTAAGAATTAAGAATTATGAATAACAAATGCTTATTATGAAATATCTAAATAAAATAATTGAATATGGATTATATTTATTAGTTTTTTTGCTGCCTATCCAGACGCGCTGGATTATCAAGTCAGGCGAGATTAATAACGGCTACTGGGAATATGGAACGTATAGTTTATATGGGACAGATATATTGTTATTAATCATTTTATTATTGTTTATTATTGTCATTGCGAGCGGAACGAAGTGGAGCGAAGCAATCTCACGTACAAGCAGTTTATACAAAATGTCAACTATTTTGAAATTTGACATTCCTGAGATTGCTTCGTCGTCCCCCGCCAAATTTTGGCGAGGGACTCCTCGCAATGACAGTGGTGGTTATGTTTGGTGGATTATTGTGGGCTTGGATTTAGCGGTTTTTGTTTCTATTTTTTTCGCGGCTGATAAAGTTTTAGCGCTGTTTTATTACTCGCGGTTTTTACTGGGCATTGGTTTGTTTTGGTTAGTTGTTAATGCTCATTATGACAGGATTAAAATAATTTGGAGCTTGCTGGCTGGTTTTTTACTGCAGGCAGGTTTGGGCATTTGGCAGTTTTTAAGCCAAACGACTTTTGTCAACAAATGGCTAGGACTGGCGCTGCATCGGGCTGGTGATTTAGGAACTTCGGTGATTGAAACAGTTGGAGCAGGAGGAGTTGGCGAGCGCTGGCTAAGAGCTTATGGGGGATTGGACCATCCCAATATATTAGGAGGAATGCTAGCTGTTGGAATTATTTTGCTGATATATTTTATTTTGATTAATGAAAAACGTTTTAGAATTACGAATTACGAATTACGAATTACGAATTTAGGATATAATATTAGAAAATCAATTTTGTGGTTGATGTTGGTTTTGTTTTTTGTGGCTTTGTTTTTTTCGTTTTCACGAGCGGCTTGGTTGGCCGTATTAGCGGGCCTGGTGGTGATAATCGTACTAACGGTTTTAATTAAAAATTTAAGATGGCAAAAGGGTTTGGCTGAAATTATTTTGCTATTAGGCGTATTAGCCTTTTTATTATTTAATCAATATCAAAATTTAGTAGAGACACGCTCTAGCGTGTCTCTACTGGCTAGCGGCCGATTAGAAAATAAATCAAATATTGCCAGATTAGAATCGTATAAAAATTCCTGGCAGTTAATAAAAAATAATTGGCTCATGGGAGTAGGGGCAGGTAACTATACCTTGGCTCTAAAAAATAAGTTAGCGGAAAATTTGGCAAGCTATGATTATCAGCCGGCGCATAATGTATTTTTATTAGTTTGGGCAGAGACAGGGATAGTGGGACTATTATTTTTTATTATTTTATTTTTGTATTTGTTAATTTCTAATTTCAAATTTCTAATTTCTAATCAATGCCCAATTTTTAATAACCCAATAATTAATATTGGAATAATTATTTTTCTTTTAATAATTATAATTTTTGACCATTGGCTGTGGAGTTTGCATTTTGGCATTTTATTTTTTTGGTTGATTATTGGTTTGGTTTATCGCCGTGGTAGAGACACGCCATGGCGTGTCTCTACGGATGCGGATATGGTATAATTTATGATAAGAGAATGATAATAGAATGATAAGATAAATAGGGACGCCCCGCACTTTGCGGGGCGTCCCTACGGATGCTAATATTAATTAAAATTATTTAGTTTAAAGATCTTTTATCTAGACCGTCCGAAAATTCTGTTTTGTCATCTCGACGACCCCTCTCCCGAAAGCTTTTGGGGGAGGGGGAGGAGAGATCTTTAATATTTTGCGCTATAACAAAACATTAAATATTACATACAAAGTCTCTCTCGGCTAGCCTGTAACAGACACTAGTATCCAATCGGACACTAAGTGTCTTAATTCCACCTGCGGCTCTCTCCTGGATTCCCGATAGCCTTCGGCTTCGGGAATGACAAAGAGAAGAAATGATTTTTTGCTAAATTTTTTATCCACCGATTGGCTGTAAGCAAATAATAAGAAATAATATTCCTGTGGATAACTTACAAATAAATAGACTAGGCAGTTTAATCGCGCTAGATAATTTTTCCAAGGCAAACTGAAAGCGATTATTACAATTAATTAAAAGCAAATTTTTGGGATAAAAAAATAGCTTGATAATAAGGACAGTTTTTTAACCTAAGATAAGGGAAAATTTACCATTGCCAGTAGCAATAAATAAATTATTTTTAATTAGCTAACGCTTAAAATTAATTAGTAATTTATGTCATAAAATAAAACTGGCCCGAGACCAGAAATAGCCATACAAGAATAGCTGTTTTTATGGTATAATTTATGATAAGAGAATGATAATAAAACGATATTAAAAATAATGATAAACTAAACAATAAGCTAAATGGCATTTTTTATCTAACATTTTAGCAAAAATTGAGACGCATAATTATGCATCTCAACCTCAAATATCATCCCCATGCGACGTCGACTTAATGAGGAAAATAAAAAGCTTATTCCTTTGCGCCGGCTGACTGAAATCAGCTCTTATAGCGCTGCTTATATTTCCATTTTAGTGCAAAGGAAAAAATTAAAGGCCAAACGGATTGGCCGTAACTTTTTTACTACCAAAGAATGGTTTAATGAATACTTGGAAAGCCATGCCCGAGATGAGAAAAGAAACCAGAGTTTTTCAGAACAAAAAGAAACCCCCCTTCACCCCGCCTTGAAACAGGCGGGGCAAGCCCCCCTTGTTAAGGGGGGTGAAGAAATTTTGCAAACTTCAGAAACCCCCCTAACCCCCCTTTACAAGGGGGGTGAAAAAGAAAAGACTTTGCCAGAAATT
>Ga0210057_1002809_pt1 | contig 24567 bp, 39 predicted proteins | sample CryGeyCG2114_010_2_FD_183968 | JGI IMG/M metagenome (GOLD analysis project Ga0210057, IMG submission 183968) | Groundwater microbial communities from aquifer - Crystal Geyser CG10_big_fil_rev_8/21/14_0.10 (SPAdes) (version 2) | ecosystem: Environmental > Aquatic > Deep subsurface > Groundwater ...
ATTATTCGGTCACTGGCGACCGACATTGATCAAATTCTGGCGACTTTTAAATTTACTGACTTGAATGAAATCGGTTGCAGTACCGGCAGTGATTGTCCTGATGGATATTTTTGTAATACTTTCGATCGCGTTTGCCGTCAGGCCCTGCCGGATTAAGATTTAAAAAGAGTATAATCCAGCCAAATATGGAAACATTTATTCCAATAACGGTAATTATAAATTGCTCTATTAAGCCGGAACTAGACTCCACCAATTGTAATAGTTTTAAACCAAAAATTCAGGGTACGGTGGCTTTGCCTTTAACCTCTAATAATAAGGGAACGGCTACCTGCCATAATTCTGAAAGTTGTGCCCATTTTTCATCCGGGGCACAATCTCGGCCTCACCTGAATCCGCCCGTTAATATTGCTGTATCACTTCAAAGAGCCGGCGTCCATTCACTTTCAGCAAAAAATCAAGAAGGACCCCTGTAGGTTGTTGATTTTCCCAAAGAGAGAGAGTAGTATTTGGGCAAATGGCAGAACCAACCCCAAGACCAATTGGAGAAATTGAAGCTGAAATGGGAGAAGCGGTAGCGGAGCAACCAGTGGAACGCGAAGCGCCACCGCCACTGCCATCGGTTGTGCATATTCAACCCGTAGAAGATTTGGGCCCATTGCAGAAACCACCGCCCCCGGTAGCGCCGGCCGCCTAGTTGTGCTACAATAAAACTTCGAGCTAACTGCTTTGAGAGGGCAGTTTTTTTATGACTGATCAATCGGCCACATCCAAAAAGCGGCACGTCCCGCTGAATTTAATCAGAAACATCGGCATTATTGCCCACATTGATGCCGGCAAAACCACCACCACCGAGCGGATTTTGTTTTATACCGGCAAGACCTACAAGCTTGGGGACATCGATGCCGGCACGACCCAAATGGACTGGATGGAGCAGGAAAAAGAGCGGGGCATTACCATTGTTTCGGCCGCCACCACCGCGTTTTGGACGCCGATTTTACCCGGCGCCTGCACCCAGGAAGAACACCGGGTCAATATTATCGACACGCCCGGCCACGTGGATTTTACCGCCGAGGTTGAACGGAGCCTGCGTGTTCTGGACGGCGGCATTACGGTTTTGGATGCCGAAGAAGGAGTTCAGTCCCAATCGGAAACCGTCTGGCGCCAGGCCGATAAATACAACGTTCCCCGGCTGTGTTTTGTCAACAAAATGGATAAATTGGGGGCGGATTTTTTAGCCACCGTGGCGGATATTAAAGACCGCCTTGGGGCCCACCCGGCGATTATGGCCCTGCCGATCGGCGCCGAATCCAGTTTTAAGGGTATAGTTTTATTGCTCGAGCAAAAAGCCCTAATTTGGCACGGCGACGAAACCGGCGCCAAGTACGACATTACCGAGATTCCCGAAGACATGAAGGCCGAAGCGGCCAAGTACCGGGCGCTATTAATCGAGCAAATCAGCGAGCACGACGATAAATTATTGGAAAAATTCTTAAACGGCACCGAGCCGACTTTAGCCGAGTTGCAGGCAACTCTTAGAAAAGCGACTTTAGCTTATAAACTGGTGCCGGTTTACTGCGGTTCATCTTTAAGGAATAAAGGGGTTCAGCCTCTGCTCGACGCCGTGGTCCACTATCTGCCCAGCCCGCTGGACGTTAAAGATGCTAAAATCGAAGCGCCGTTTTCCGCCCTGGCTTTTAAGGTGCAAACCGACCCGCACGTCGGCCGCCTGACTTATATTCGCGTCTATTCCGGCAAGCTGTCCGCCGGCAGTTATGCTTATAATTCGACCCGGTCCCAAAAAGAGCGCGTTGCCCGCTTGCTTTTAATGCACGCCAATACCCGTGAAGAAATTCCCGAAGCCTTTGCCGGGGAAATCGTCGCCGTCGTCGGCATGAAAATTACCACCACCGGCGATACTTTATGCGATGAATCCCGGCCGATTATTCTTGAAGGCATCAGCTTTACCGAGCCGGTAATTTCTTTAGCCATCGAGCCGAAAACCAAGGCAGACCAGGAAAAAATGGGCTTTGCTTTAAAGCGTTTGGCCGACGAAGACCCGACTTTTACCATCAAGTCCGACCCGGACACCGGCCAAACGTTAATTTCCGGGATGGGCGAACTCCATTTGGAAATTTTAGTCGATAGGATGAAGCGGGAATTTAAGGTGGAAGCCAATACCGGCCGGCCCCAGGTGGCCTACAAAGAATCGATTACCAAAATTGCCGAAGCCGAAGGCAAGTACATCAGGCAAAGCGGCGGCCGCGGCCAGTACGGCCACTGTTTCTTAAGGATCGAACCTCAGGAACGGGGCTTGGGCTATGAGTTTGTTTCCGAAGTCGTCGGCGGCGCCATTCCCCGGGAGTTTATTCCGGCCATCCAAAAGGGGGTTAAAGAAGCCTTGGAAAACGGGGTTATTGCCGGCTATCCGCTGGTGGATATCAAAGTGGCGGTGACTGACGGTTCTTATCACGACGTCGATTCGTCCGAAATCGCTTTTAAGATTGCCGGTTCACAGGCAGTCCAGGCCGCGGTGAAAGCGGCCGGACCGGTCTTACTGGAGCCGATCATGAAGGTTGAGGTCTCCACCCCGGAAGAGTTTATGGGCGAGATTATCGGCGACCTTTCCTCCAAACGTGCCCAGATTTTGGGCACCAACAAGCGGGGCAAGATTACCGTGATTACCGCTTTAGTGCCGTTGGCCGAGTTGACCCAATACGTCACGGTCATCCGCTCCATGACCCAGGGCCGGGCCAGTTTTTACATGGAGCCGTCGCACTACCAGACAGTCCCTAACAATATCACCCAACAGATTATTGCCAAAAATAGCCCGGATAAGGTATAATCGAAGCAAGTTTTTTAAATTAGTAAATTTTTGAAGGAGAAAAAATGGCGACCTTTCAACGCACCAAGCCGCACATTAACGTCGGGACCATCGGTCATGTCGACCACGGCAAAACGACTTTATCAGCGGCCATTACTCAATATTTAGCCAAGAAAAACATGGCCACGGCCATGAAGTTCGAGGACATTGACAAATCGCCGGAAGAGCGCGAACGCGGCATTACTATCTCGATTACCCACTTGGAATACGAAACCGACAAACGGCACTATGCCCACATCGACTGTCCGGGGCACAAAGACTACATTAAGAATATGATTACCGGCGCGGCCCAAATGGACGGTGCCATTTTAGTGGTCGCCGCTACCGACGGCCCGATGCCGCAAACCCGCGAGCACATTCTGCTCGCCCGCCAGGTCAACGTGCCGGCTTTGGTCGTGTTTCTAAACAAGTGCGACGCGGTTGACGATAAAGAAATGATCGACCTGGTCGAAGAGGAAATCCGGGAACTGTTAACCAAGTACGAGTTTCCCGGCAAAGACATCCCGATCATCCGCGGATCGGCGTTAAAAGCGCTCGAGGGTGATGCCGAAGCCCAAAAATCAATCGAAGAATTGATGAAGGCTTTGGACGATTACATCCCTCAACCGGAGCGGCCTTTGGACAAGCCGTTTCTAATGGCCGTCGAGGACGTTTTCTCGATCAAGGGCCGCGGCACGGTGGCCACCGGCCGGATTGAACGGGGCAAAGTTAAGATCGGCGAGGAAATCGAAATCGTCGGCTTGCGCGAGTCGAAAAAATCCACGGTTACCGGCGTCGAGATGTTCCGGAAACAGCTCGATGAAGGCCTGGCCGGGGACAATGTCGGCATTCTCCTGCGGGGAATTGAAAAAGACGATATCGAACGCGGCCAGGTTTTAGCCAAGAGCGGTTCGGTTAAAGCCCACACCGAGTTTGAGGCCCAAGTCTACATTCTGTCCAAAGACGAGGGCGGCCGGCACACGCCGTTCTTTACCGGATACAAACCCCAGTTTTACATTAGAACGACCGACGTGACCGGCGAGGTCACGCTCGAAAAGGGTGTGGAAATGGTCATGCCCGGTGATAACGCCAAGATGAACGTCAAGCTGATTCAGCCGGTAGCCCTGGAAGAGGGCTTGCGGTTTGCCATCCGCGAAGGCGGTTTAACCGTCGGCGCCGGCGCGATCATCAAAGTGACCAAGTAAGTCGAAATTACTAATTATTAAATAACAGTGTCACTGTGTCACTGGGGCACGGTGGATTTTTATGCCAAAAGGCAGAATTAGAATTAAATTGAAGGCGTATGATCACCGGATCATTGATGAATGCTGCCAAAAAATCCTGGACTCGGCCATGTCTACCGGGGCCAAAGTCGTCGGCCCGGTACCTTTGCCGACCAAAAGAAAATTGGTCGTCGTCGGCACCAGCCCGCACACCGATAAAGACGCCCGGGAACACTTTCAGCTGCTGACCCACAAGCGGTTAGTGGACATTATTGACGCGACCGACAAAACCATTGATAGTTTAATGCACCTGGAATTGCCCGCCGGCGTGGGAATAGAAATTCGGATGTAAAGGGAATGATGAATACTTTTTTTGTTTACAAAATTAACTCCGGCGCCGTCTTTGGCGATCAAGGCCGGCGGCAGACGGTGACTTATTTAAAAGCCGGGCCTTTAACCGTTAAGCGGACTATGCCCAATATAATAGTTTGTGAGTTGCCCCGTAAGCAACTTAAAGAACTTAAGGCCCCTAATCCAGCGGATTTTAAGCCGGGCGACAAAATCAAGGCGGCCGATATTTTACAAGCCGGCGATTTAGTTAAAGTCAGCGGTTTGTCCAAGGGCCGCGGTTTTGCCGGGGTAATGAAGCGTTACGGCTTTCACGGTGTCGGCGGCCGCACTCACGGCCAATCCGACCGCCAGCGTCATCCCGGATCAATCGGCATGCGGACCACTCCCGGCCGGCTGTGGAAAGGCAAACGTATGGCCGGCCATTACGGGGTCGAGACAATGACGATTAAAAATTTAAAAGTAGTCAGCTTTGATGAAACGACTAATATTTTAACCGTGGCCGGCACCGTTCCCGGCAGCCGCAACGGCTTATTAACTTTGACTAAAATATGACATTAATTCCGGCTTTTTCCGCCGGCGGCACCAAGTTAACCGGCCTTAAGGTCCCGGATAAAGTTTTTAAGGCTAAGATTAATTCAGCCTTGATGGCCCAGGCGGTCCGGGTGTATCTGTCCAATCAGCGGCAGGGTCCGGCCCAAACCAAAAGCCGGAACGAGGTCAGCGTTACCCACATGAAGGTTTGGCGGCAGAAAGGCACCGGCCGGGCCCGCCACGGTTCCCGTAATGCCCCGATTTTTGTCGGCGGCGCCAAGGCCCACGGCCCCTCGGGCCGGCAGAATTACTCCCTTAAGCTCTCTAAAAAGCAAAAACAAGCCAGTTTAGTTTCCGCCCTCTCCCAGCAATTTAAAGAGGGCAATATTTTAGCGGTGGCCGGACTCGATAAGCTTGAGCCAAAAACTAAAAAATTCGATCAGGTCATGGACAAGCTTAAACCCGGCAAGAAAAAAATATTATTAGTTTTAGCCAAAGAAGAATTAAAAATAAAAAGAGGGGTAAGAAATTTGAACTATCTGGATGCCGCGATTAATTTAACCACTTACACCGTTCTTAACGCCAAAACCATTATTTTTACCAAAGAAAGCCTAAAATGTTTCGCTTAACTTTATTAAAACCGCTGCTGACGGAAAAAACCATCCGTTTAGCTAAAGGAGGCCAGTTTTCGTTTCTGGTGGCCCGGACAGCGACGAAGCCGGCGATTGCGGCCGCGGTCGAAGCGCAATTTAAGGTTAACGTTATCCGGGTGACAACCAGCGGCATCAAGGCTAAGGCAAGGCGGACCGGGAAGCGCCGGTTAACCAGCCAAGGCCACGATCAAAAGAAAGCGATGGTAATGCTTAAAGCCGGGCAGATGATTGAATACTTTAAATTACCGGAGAAAAAGAAATGAAACGGGCTAAAGCCACCAATCCGTCCCGCCGCCACCGCCTGGACATTAACTACCGGGAGGTCCTGACTGCCGGGTATACGGGGGAGAAGCGCCTGCAGGTTAAATTTACCAAACACGGCGGCCGGAATAATTCCGGTAAAGTCACCCTGCGCCATCAGGGCGGCGGCCACAAGCAGATGTACCGGATTATCGATTTTAAGCGGAATAAACCGGGAGTTCCCGCCCGGGTCGTCAGCCTGGAATACGATCCCAACCGTTCGGCCTTTATCGCCCTGCTCTATTATGCCGACGGCGAAAAAAGATACATTTTGGCTCCGGAAGGTTTGGCCGTCGGTCACGAAGTTTTGTCCGGGCCGACCGCCGCTCCCAAACCGGGTAATGCCCTGCCATTGGCTAATATTCCGGTCGGCTCGCAGGTTCACAATTTGGAAATTACTCCCGGAAAAGGCGGCCAGCTGGTCCGTTCGGCCGGGCTAACGGCTATTTTGCAAAGTAAAGATAAGCTGGCGGTTATCAAAATGCCTTCCGGTGAAGTCCGCCAGTTGAGTCTTGCCTGTTATGCTACAATTGGCGTGGTCGGCAACAGCGATCATGGCAATATTGAGTTAGGTAAAGCCGGCCGCAAACGTCACCGGGGAATTCGCCCTACGGTTCGCGGCACGGCCCAAAATCCTCATTCCCACCCTCATGGCGGTGGTGAAGGCCGGTCCGGCATCGGCCGACCCTCGCCTTTATCGCCTTGGGGCAAGAAGACTTTGGGTAAGAAAACCCGGAAACTCAAAAAGTATTCAAATAAGTTTATTTATGGCAAGAAGCGGTAAAAAAGGACCATACGTTGACCCGAGGCTCCTGGCAAAAATTGCCGGGATGAAAGCTACCGGCAAAAAAGAACCGATTAAAACCTGGCTGCGCGCCAGCCAAATTGCCCCGGATTTTGTCGGGTACACTTTTGCCGTCCACAACGGCCGGAAGTTTATCGACGTTTTTGTGAATGAAGCCATGGTCGGCCACCGTTTGGGTGAATTTTCCTTCACCCGGACTTTTAAAGGCCACGGCAAGATGGTTAAAAGATTAATGACTAAAACCTAAAATGACTATCGCCGCGATTGCTCAAGCCACCAATATCCGCACCAGCCCCAGAAAATTGCGGCTGGTGGCCGATTTAGTCCGGCCTTTAGGCGTAGACGCGGCGTTATTGACCCTGAAAAACTTAAGCAAGCGGGCCGCCCTGCCTCTGGCTAAAGTTTTACGGCAGGCGCAGGCCAATGCGGTTAACAACCTGAATTTAGCCAAAGACAAGTTGAAAATCAAGACCATCGAGATTAATGCCGGGCCGATCATGAAACGGGGCCGGGCGGTTTCCAAAGGCCGCAGTCATTCGATTAAAAAAAGAACCAGTCATATTAAAATTGTTTTGGAGGGCTCCGCCAAAGGCGGATAAAGATGGGCCAAAAAGTAAATCCTAAAAGTTTCCGGTTGGGCAGTTTGTATACCTGGTCGTCCAACTGGTACGCTAAAAAAGGCGACTATGCCAAGTTTTTGGTGGAGGATTTCCGGCTGCGCCAGTGGCTCCTGGAGCGGTTAAAGCTGGCCGGTATTACCGAGATCAAGATCGACCGGTCAATCAATACCATCAAAATCACTTTATCGGTGGCCCGGCCGGGCGTAGTGATCGGCCGCGGCGGATCAGGTCTGGAACAGCTGAAAAAAGAGATCAGCGCCAAGTTAAAAACCCCCAAACTGGAACTGCAGGTAGTCGAGGTCAAGAACCCGGATTTATCCGCCCGGCTCATCGGTTTGCGTTTGGCCGATCAGCTCCTGCGCCGTTACCCCCATCGGCGGGCCATCGCCCAGGCTTTGGAAAAAACCATGGCCTCCGGGGCCAAAGGGGTAAAAATTCTGCTTTCCGGCCGCATCAACGGCGCGGAAATTTCCCGGAAAGAGAAATACTTCAAGGGGTCAATGCCGTTGTCAACCTTGCGGTCGGATATCGATTATTTCCAGCAGCCGGCCTTTACCAAAATGGGTTACGTCGGGATTAAAATTTGGGTTTATACCGGGGAGAAAGTGTCACTGTGACACTGTGTCACTTTTAATATGCTGCAGCCTAAACGTTCCAAATACCGCAAACAATTCCGGGGCACCATGGCCGGCAATGCCAACTCCGGCAACACGGTTTCGTTTGGCGACTATGGCTTAAAAAGCCTGGACCGGGGCTGGCTGACCGCCCGGCAGATTGAGGCCGCCCGGAAAACCATCGCCCACGCCACCAAAAGGATCGGCAAGGTCTGGCTGCGGGTGTTTCCCGATAAACCCTACACTAAAAAAGGCGCCGGCGTCCGGATGGGCGGCGGTAAAGGGGAAATTGAGGGTTATGTTTGCGTGATTAGGCCCGGGCGGATTTTGTTTGAGCTGGGCGGAGTTTCCGCCGAGCTGGCCCGCGAGTCGTTCCGTTTGGCCGGCCGGAAGTTAGCCTTAAAAACTAAAGTGGTGGCCCGGCTATGAAATTAAAAGACATTAAATTATTAAAAACCAAGTCCAAGGCGGAACTGCAGGCAATGCTGCCGGAGTTAATTAAGGAGCTAAAGGAGTTAAAATTAAAACCGGCTGACGCGTCGGAGGTTAAATATAAAATTGCGTTAATTAAAACCATATGCAGCAACTAATCGGTTCCGTCCTATCTGCCAAAACCCTCAAAACCGCTAAGGTCCAGGTGGTCCGGCGCTGGACCCATCCGCTCTATCATAAAATCATTACCCGGCGCAAAAATTACCTGGTCCATTGTCTGATCGAAGTCAAAGCCGGCGACAAAGTCCGGTTAAAACCAATCCGGCCGATGAGCAAAAACAAAAATTGGCAGGTGGTTAAAAAGCTATGATTCAACTGCGGTCAATCCTGAATGTAGCCGATAATACCGGGGCGAAAACCATCCGGGTGATTTTGGTCCACGGCGGCTCGAAACGCCGCTTCGGTTATTTGGGCGACCTGATTACCGCCTCGGTTTTCCGCTCCAACCCTCATGGCCAGGTGAAAACCGGCGACGTCGTCAAAGCCGTGGTGGTGCGGACCCGCAAAGAAAGCCGGCGGCCGGACGGTTCCTACATCCGGTTCGACGACAACGCCGCGGTGATTCTGGAAACCGTCGCCAATAAAGAGCCGAAAGGCACCCGGATTTTCGGGCCCATCGCCCGCGAAGTTAAAGACTTGGGCTACCATAAAATTGCCTCGCTGGCGCCGGAGGTACTGTAAATGAAACTTAAAGTCGGCGATCAGGTTAAAATTACTTTGGGTAAAGACCGGGGGAAAACCGGCAAAATCGAAGCGGTTTTGCCCAAGAAAAACAGCGTCGTGGTCCCCGGGGTCAACCTTTATAAAAAACACGTTAAAAAACAGGGCGATAAAGCCGGCCAGATGGTCGAACTGCCCCGGCCGTTAACCTTGGCTAAGATAGCCTTAATTTGCCCTCATTGTCATCAGCCGACCCGGATTGGCTATAAGATGGATAAGAAAAATAAGGTCAGAATTTGTAAAAAGTGCGGGAAAAACTTATGAACCGTTTAAAAGAAAAATATTTTAAAGAAGTCGTGCCGGCGCTGAAACGGGAATTTAAGCTCAAACACGATTTAGCCGTGCCCCGGATTACTAAAATTGTTTTAAATTTGGGTATCAAAGACGGCGCCGGCGATAAAGGCGTCGCCAAGAAAGTCACCGATATGCTGTCCCAAATTGCCGGGCAGAAAGCGGTGACCACCTTAGCCCGCAAAGCCGAAGCCGCTTTCAAAATCCGGCTTAACGATCCGATCGGGGCGATGGCCACGCTCCGGGCCGAGCGGATGTATGAATTTTTAGACAAACTCTTAAGCCTGGTTTTACCCCGGGTGCGTGATTTTTCCGGCGTCTCCAAGACCAGTTTTGACGGCCGCGGCAATTATTCTTTGGGCTTTCGGGAGCAAATCGTTTTTCATGAGGTTGACTATGATACAATCGATAGCGTCCGGGGCCTGCAGTTGACGATCGTTACCAATGCCGGTGACGACAAAAAAGCCCTGCGCTTATTAGAACTTTTAGGAATGCCATGGCAAAAGTAAAATTTTGGGTGAAACAATCCCTGCCGGCGAAATTTTCGACGCGGATACACCACCGTTGCCGCCTTTGCGGGCGGCCGCGCGGTTATATCCGCTGGTTTGGCTTGTGCCGGCTGTGTTTTAGAGAATTAGCGGCTAAAGGTGAACTCCCCGGAGTCACCAAGGCCAGTTGGTAACCAGATTATGATGAGCGATCCGCTAGCCGATTTATTAACCAGAATGAAAAATGCCTGCATGGCTAAACACCGCCAATTAGCGGTGCCCCACTCTAAATTAAAAGAAGCGCTGGTCAAACTGCTGGTGGTATCCAAACACGTGGCCGGTTATGAAGTGACTAAAGGAGAGAAGCCGTCACTGATCATTAAACAGCCCCGGTTAACCGGGGCCAAACGCCTGTCTAAACCGGGCAGCCGGCTGTATGCCGAAACCAAAGAACTGTTTCGTTATTTGCGGGGCCGGGGAATTACCATTTTATCCACCTCCAAAGGCCTGATGACGGCCAGAGAGGCTTACCAGCAAAAATTAGGCGGGGAGCTGTTATGCCGGATAATATAAGTGTTACCAACCAAGGCGATAAAACCATCGTTAAAAACGATAAGGGCGAATTGAGTTTTACCCGGTCTCAAAGCGGCAACGCTCTGGCCGACGCCGGCACCCAAAAAAGCCTGTTGGCTAATGCGGTGATCGGCTTAACCAGCGGGTTTGCCAAAACCATGGAAATTGTCGGCACCGGCTATAAAGCCGTAATCAAGGATCAAGGCCTGCCTGCCGGCAGGCAGGGGTTAGAGCTGTCTTTGGGTTTTTCCCATCCGGTGAGTTTTAGCGCGCCCGAGGGGATCACTCTGACCGTCAAAGACAACCGTTTTATTACCGTGGCCGGCGCCGATAAATCCCTGGTCGGTCAAGTGGCCGCCAACCTGCGCCGCCTGCGCCGGCCCGATGTCTATAAGGGCAAAGGCGTCCGCTATCAGGGGGAAATCATCAAATTAAAACCGGGGAAAGCGGCTAAAGCCGCCGAAGCCTAAAGTCTATGTTAAGAACCGAAAGACAAGCACGAGTCCGAACCCGCCTGCGGGCCCGGTCCGACCGGCCCAGATTATCGGTTTTCCGTTCGCTCAAGTTTATTTATGCCCAGATAATTGACGATCAAACCGGGGTGACCTTGGTCTCCGCCAAGGGCAAAGATCCTCAGGAAGTCGGGGATAAAATCGCTCAGGCCGCCAAGCAGAAAAAACTTATTAAAGTGGTTTTTGACCGCGGGTCTTACCAGTACCACGGCCGAGTGAAAACCCTGGCCGACGCGGCCAGAAAGACAGGCTTGGAGTTTTAACTATGAGAAATCAAGGCCGTTTTGACCAAAACCGGGACAAAGAGTTTGACGAGCGGGTCATGCAGGTTAACCGGGTTTCCAAGAAAACCAAGGGCGGTAACCGTATCGGTTTTTCCGTACTGATGGTCGTCGGCGATAAAAAGAGCCGGGTGGGTGTTGGTTTAGGTAAAGCTCCGGATGTGTTATCGGCCATTAAAAAGGGCGTCCGCCAGGCCAAAAAGAATTTAGTGACCGTGCCGCTCAAAGGCACGACCATTCCTCATGATATCCGGGTGAAGTTCGGCGCCGCCGAAATCCTGCTCAAACCGGCTCCGGCGGGTTCGGGCGTCATCGCCGGCGGAGCGGTCCGGGCAGTCGTGGAAGCGGCCGGAATTAAAGATATTTCCAGCAAGGTGCTGGGCACCAGAAATCAGGCGACTAATGTTTACGCGGCCATTAAAGCGTTAAAATTACTTAAGGGGGTAAACTATGAAGCTGGAAAAAATCAGTAAAACGACCACCAGACCAAAAAAACGCCTCGGCCGGGGTTACGGTTCAGGCAAAGGCGGCCACACATCTTCGCGCGGCCAAAAAGGGCAAAAATCGCGGGGGAAATTGCCGCTGTATTTTGAAGGTTCAAAAATGAGAAAAAGTTTAATCCGCCGCCTGCCGATGCTTCGGGGCAAATTGCGGAATCAGGCAAAGAAAAATAAACCGGTCATTTTTAACCTGCGGGATTTTGCCGATTGGCCTAAAGCCACGCCGGTCACGGTAGAGTCATTAGTTAAAGCCGGCTGGGTCTCCGAGGGCGCGTCAGTTAAACTTTTAGGCGAAGGCGAACTCAAGGAAAAGTTAAAGATTGACTTGCCCATGAGTAAATCTGCGGCCAAGAAGGTCAATGATTAAGGTTTTAGAGACGATTACTAATTTTTGGAAAGTAAAAGATTTAAGGCGCAAGTTTTTAATTACCTTGGGAATTTTGACGATTTTCCGCCTACTGGCGGTAATCCCGGTGCCGGGGATTGACCGGGAGGCGCTCCGTCAGCTTTTTTCCGGTAATCAGGTATTGGGCTTACTGGACATTTTTTCCGGCGGCACCCTGGCGAATTTTTCGATTATGGCTTTGGGCTTGGGGCCGTATATCAACGCCTCGATCGTGCTTCAGTTGTTGACGATGATTTTTCCCAAGCTCGAAGCGCTTTCCAAAGAAGGCGAGTTCGGCCGGGAAAAAATCAACCAGTATACCCGGCTGTTGACCGTACCGTTGGCTTCGGTGCAGGCGGTAGGAATGGTGGCTTTGCTTAAAAACCAGAACATTATCAGTTTTGCCGATCCGTTGGCGGTAGTCAACGTGGTGGTAACCATGATTGCCGGTACCATGCTTTTAATGTGGCTTGGGGAGCTCCTGACGGAATCCGGTCTCGGCAACGGCATTTCCCTGCTTATTTTTGCCGGCATTGTCGGCCGTTTGCCGGTGGCTTTGCTTCAAACCGGGGCGATCCGTCAGACACTGACATTGTTTAATTTGATCATTTTTATTGCTTTGGCTTTGGCGGTGATTGCCGGAATTGTTTTTGTCAACGAAGGCGCCCGGCAGATTACCGTCCGTTACGCCCGCCGAATTCATAGCGGCGGCCTGCCTGCGCAGGCAGGCCAGTCCACCCACTTGCCTTTGCGGGTCAACCAGGCCGGTGTCATCCCGATCATTTTTGCCGTGTCTTTGGTCATCATGCCCTCGATTGCCGGCAAGTATTTATTACAGCTTAACCTGCCTCAACTAACCGGCTTAGCCGCGTTTTTATCAACCACGTTTGACCCCAACCGCTGGAGCTATCACGCCATCTACTTTTTACTGGTGATGGGCTTTACTTATTTTTACACCGCCGTGACTTTCAATCCCGATAAAATTGCCGACGAAATCAAAAAATACGGCGGGTTTATTCCCGGGTTGCGTCCGGGCAGGCAGACAGCCGATTATTTAAGCTATGTTTTAAACCGGATTACTTTGGCCGGCGGTTTGTTTTTAGGGGTAGTGGCGGTTCTGCCGTCCTTGGTCCAGGGGGCGACCGGCATTTCCACTCTATCCATCGGCGGCACCGGGATTTTAATCGTCGTGTCGGTGGTGTTAGAATTGTCCAAATCGCTGGAGTCGCAATTAGTTATGAGGAACTACGACAGTTTTCTTTAATATGTATATAATTTTTTACGGCGCTGAAGGCTCGGGCAAAAGCACCCAGGCCAAGTTATTGGCCGAAAAGCTGAAACTGCCGTATTTGGGTTCCGGTGATCTGGTCCGGGATTACGCCGCCAAAGACAAAGGCATGATGGGCGATATCTGCCGGGAAGCTCTGCGGTTAGGCCATTACGTGGCCGATTCGGAGATGTTTGTGCTCTGGAAAGTCCGCCTAAAAGAGGCCGACGTTCAAAACGGTTTTGTCATCGACGGTTTTCCCAGAAACCACACCCAGGCCTTATTTTTAGCCGAAAAACTGGAAAAGTACGGCAAAACCGTCAACCATGTTTTTTACCTCGAGGTGTCCGAAGCCGAAGCGGTTAAACGTTTATTGTTAAGGGGCCGCACCAATCCGGACGGCAGCCTCAATGATTCCGAGGAAAAAATTAAGAATCGGTTAAAGTTTTACCTGGAGCAGGAGGCCGACGTCTTAAAATTTTACGAGGAGGAGGGTTTATTACGGCGCGTCAGCGGCGAACAAACGATCGACAAGATCTTCGCGGATATTCAGGTAATCGCCCAGTAATCCTGGCCGTCGTCGGCATGGCCGGCGCCGGCAAGTCCGAGGCCTGCCGTTATTTAGCCGCCAAAGGTTTTCCGGTTTTGCGTTTTGGCGACGAAACCGACCGCGGTTTACGCCTTCAGGGACTCTCCCTGAAGGAGGAAAACGAGCGGAAATACCGGGAAAACTTACGCCAAGAGTTAGGGATGGCCGCCTATGCCATCAAGATCGAGCCCCGGATCAGAGAAAAATTATTCCACCCCGGGGTGGAATGTGTTGTTTTAGACGGCCTTTATTCCTGGGAAGAGTATGTCTATTTACAGCCCAAATTTCCCGGCCTTAAATTAATCGTCATCTACGCCCGGCCCCAAGTCCGCTACCGGCGCCTGGCCGTTCGCGCTGTCAGGCAGTTGACTCCCCGGCAAGCCCGGGCCCGGGATATTGCCGAAATTGAAGTCTCCCACAAAGCCGGCCCGATCGCTATCGCCGACTACCTGGTGGATAACAACGGTTCTTTGGACCAGCTTCACTACCAGCTGGACCACCTATTGGCAAACAAAAACAACGTCTAGCACCAGCGGCCGCTGGTCTTAGGCGTTATTTTCACCTCGAGGGGTTGATTTTTTCCCAAGCTTGTTCGCCCAGCCAGCCGTCCGGCAGTAACTCAAACGGTAACTGTGGGTCGTCTCTCAAAATCGAGAAAAAGTAAGCAGCAGCATCACTCTGCCTAATCTTTCTGGATTTTAAATCCTCGAGAAACTGTCGGTATCTCTCATTGATGTCCGTTAAACAATATACCCGGTCAACCAGCGACCGCAGACTCTCTTGGCCTACCTGTCCGTCTTTGCCAAGATCAGAAACTAAGATCAGATTGTCCAGCCCGGTTTCAGTCACAAAATTTTCAATCAACTCTTTAGGATTATAAGGAGTAATCCAGGTAGACTCTTGGAGCCGGCCGCAGCCGATTTTTTTCAAAAAAGCCCGCAGTTGGTCCCGGCGCCACTTTTTCTTTTCCGGGATGTCATAGGTAATCAGGTACAGCCGTTTGTCCCAAGTCCGCGTCTTGTCATATTGCGGTAACAGCGCCGCCAGCCGTTTTCTGCCGGCGGCGGTTATCTGTGGGTTTTGCCACAGCCGTTTGGTGTAGTCGATCAAGCCGTCCTTTTTCAGGCCATAGAATGCCCGTTTGATCTGGTCCTCATCAAGGTTTTCCCTAATTTTTGTAAAAGTTTTTGCCCAAAATTTACTGCTGTGTTTTGAGGGCATGGATAAGGTTAATCCCAAAAACAGGGTGATCAGGGTCAAATCGGTCAGGCGGAAAGTCAGTCCCCAGCTCAATTCTTCAATCCGGCGTTTATTCTTTTCCCGGATAAACTTGCCTTTAGTCATCACTTTCAGCTTAACATAAAACAACGCCTGATACAAGCGGCCACTGGTGCCAGACGTCGTTTTCAACTGCCTATTGATTTTTCCAGAGAGAGAGAGTATTTTTAGCTAAGATGTTACCGGAAGTGATGATGAATCAGAGTATCAAAGATCATTAATTTCCCCCTGGACTAACGTTCAACCCTGTGCTACACTTCAATCTGTTAACAAACAAACTTGATCTACCTCGCGGGAGAGATGACACCGGAGGTAGTTTTTGTTATAATGAAGAAAGTTAATGCAATCAGTTGACAATCAGGCCAAACAAGAGGTCGAAGGCGTCGTTACCCAAGCCCTTCCCAATGCCACTTTCCGCGTCAAACTTGACCAGCAGGATCAGGAAATTCTGTGTCATCTGGCCGGGAAAATGCGGCTTTATCATATCAAGGTAATGCCCGGCGATCGGGTAAGGCTGGTTCAGTCGCCCTACGATACTACCAAAGGCCGGATTGTTTACCGGGACAAATGAAAGTACAAGCATCAGTCAAAACCCGCTGCCTAAAATGTAAAATTGTCCGAAGACGGGGCAAGGTTTACGTTATCTGTCAAAACCCACGTCATAAACAGAGGCAAGGGTAACCGCGTATGCCGAGAATTTCCGGGGTCGACGTTCCTCAAAACAAGCGCACCGAAATTGCCCTGCATTATATTTACGGCATCGGCCGGCAAAACGTCGGTAAAATTCTCAAATTAGCCAATGTCGACGGCAATAAACGGGCCAAAGATTTAACCAGCGACGAAGTCATGCGTCTGCAAAAGGCCGTCGAAACCATTCCGACCGAAGGCTCTTTGCGTAAAATTGTGACCGAAAACATTAAACGTTTAAGGCAGATCGGGACCTATCGGGGCTTGCGCCATGCTCATCGTTTACCGGCCAGGGGCCAGCGGACCCGTCACAATGCCCGGACCAAGCGCGGCAAGCGGATGACCGTCGGCGCCCTCAAGAAAGAAGAAGCCGCGAAAGTTGAAGAAGCCAAGAAAGAAGAGGTTAAGAAATAATATGGCAAAAGCGACGCCGAAAACATTAAGCACCGGCCGGATTTACATCACCGCCACTTTCAATAATACTTTGGTAACTGTCACCGACCAAACCGGCCAGGTAATGTTTTGGGGCTCGACCGGTTTAGCCGGCTTTAAGGGTGCCCGGAAATCGACGCCTTATGCGGCCACCACGGCCATCGAAAATACCCTCAAAAAAGCCAAAGAAGCCGGTTTAACCACTGCCCAGGTATTTATCAAGGGTCCGGGTTCCGGCCGGGATGCAGTCTTAGGCGTGGTCCGGTCTCTGGGTTTGAAAATTACCACTTTAGCCGATATTAGCCCGATGGCTCACAATGGCCCCCGGCCGCAGAAAAGGCGTAAAGGTAAATAATCTATGTCCCGAGTCACCCGCGCCCGCGGCAAATTAGTCCGCAAATTCAAGGAAAATATTTTCGGCAATCCCAAGTTTGACCGGTTATTGGCTAAGAAACCCTATCCGGCGGGCGCCCACGGCAAAAAAATGCGCCGCCGCATGAGTGACTATGGCCAGCAGCTGGAAGAAAAGCAAAAATTGCGGGCGATGTACGGCTTAACCGAAAAACCGTTCCGGCATCTTTACGACTTAGCCCGTAAAACCCAGGCGGCCACCGGTGAAAAATTACTCCAATTGCTCGAATCCCGCTTGGATAGTGTCGTCTACCGCGCCGGGTTTGCCGCCACTCTGGCCTCGGCCAGGCAATTAGTGTCCCACGGCCACATTACCGTGGAAAACGCCAAATTAAACATTGCCTCCTATCAGGTGAAAATCGGCCAGGTCGTCGGTTTATCGGCCAAAGCTCAAAAAACGCCCCAAGTGGCCGCTTTGCTGGCCGACAAAAACAATCAGCCATCCGCTTGGTTAAAACGTCAGGCCGCCATGGTAAAATTGGAGCGCCTGCCGGAGAGAGAAGAGCTTAATTTAAACATTCAAGAACAATTAATTGTTGAGTATTACTCAAGATAAAGGAGGCGCTCATGCTTGCCATTAATTTTAAAACTACTGCCTTGGCGGAAACCAAAGATTTCGGCCGCTTTGAGTTTGGGCCGATGGAGTCGGGCTTCGGCCTGACTTTAGGCAATGCCCTGCGCCGGGTATTATTATCGTCGCTTCCCGGAGCGGCGGTCACCAGCGCCACGATTGAAGGCGCGACTCATCAATTTACCACTCTGGCCGGGGTGAAAGAAGACATTGTCGAATTCCTGCTTAATTTAAAGCAGGTCCGGATAAAATACAGCGGCACCGAACCGATCGAGGCCAAATTGTCAGCCGCCGGTCCGGCCAAAGTTAAAGCCGGAGACATTGAAGTGCCGGCCAAGGTCAGTGTCGTTAACAAAGATCTGCTGTTGGCCAACCTGGCCGATAAAAAAACCAAGCTGGCGGTCAAGCTGGAGATTCAATCCGGCTATGGTTATTTATCCGCTCAAAACCGGACTCCCAAGCACTTGGGTGAAATCCTGCTGGACGCGGCATTTTCGCCCGTCGTCAGGGTTAATTTCCAGGTTCAAAGCGTCCATTTGGGCCGCCGCGCCGATCTGGACAAGTTGATCTTGGAAATCTACACCAACGGTGTCATCAAGCCGAGCGAGGCTTTAAATCAGTCCGTCGAGATTTTGATCCGGGCTTTTGATCAGATCATTCATCCGGTCGCCGAACCCGAAACCAAAGCCGAGCCGATTATCGCCGGCGACGGTGAATCGCTCAAGCTTTCGGTCGAGGAACTGGATTTGCCGACGCGGATTGCCAATGCCCTTAAAAAGGGCGGTTACGCCACGGTCGGCGACTTTGCCGCCGCTTCCCGCGCCGATATTGCCAAGGTTAAAAACCTGGGCGGTAAATCCGTGGATATCATTATCAAAAAATTAACCAGCAAAGGCGTGGAGGTGAAGTGAGACACCGTCTTGCCGGCCGGAAGTTAGGCCGTAATACTCACGAACGCTGGTCATTATTCCGGAATTTAATCCGGTCTTTGGTGATGCATGAGCGGATCCGGACGAGTTTGGCCAAAGCCAAAGCGGTTAAGCCTTTGGTTGATAAGTTAATGACAATGGCCAAAGCCAATACTTTGGCCAGCCGCCGCCGGGCTTTGTCGGTTTTAACCCATAAACCGGCAGTCGAGAAACTGTTTAAAGAGCTGGCGCCGCGGACTAAAACCCGCACCAGCGGTTTTACCCGCATCCGGCGTTTGGGCCAGCGCCTCGGGGACAACAGTTTAATGGCCCAAATAGAATGGGTCGATAAAAATGATTAAACGTAATTGGCATTATCTTGACGCCAAAGACCAAATTTTGGGCCGGTTTTGCACCCAAGTTGCCCGGCTTCTGATCGGCAAACAAAAAGTCGATTATCTGCCCAATTTAGACGGCGGCGATTATGTGGTCGTCACTAACAGCGATCTGGTGAAAGTTACCGGCAAAAAAGAATTAAACAAGTTTTATTATAGTCATTCCAATTATCCCGGCGGTTTCAAGCAGATTAGTGTTCATGAGCAAAGAGTCAAAGACTCGCGCCGGCTGATTGTCCACGCGGTTTCCAAAATGCTGCCGAAAAATAAGCTGCGGGCCGATCGGCTCCAACGTTTAAAAGTATTTAAAGGGAGCGAACAGCCTTATGCCCAAAAATAGTTATCTCCCGGCCATCGGCCGGCGAAAAAGAGCGGTTGCCCGGGTCCGTTTAATCAAGGGGAAAGAGTCAATGACCGTCAATGGTTTGGCCGCCGAGCGTTATTTTCCGTTAGCGGTCAGCCAAAAGCTTTTATTTGAGCCTTTGGTTTTGACGGATTTAGCGGAAAAATATACCGCCACGATTAAGGTGCTCGGTTCGGGCCGGATCAGCCAGTTATTGGCGATCCGCCACGGTTTAGCCCGGGCGATTGTTAAACTGGACAGCGATAAATTTAAAACTATTCTTAAAAGCGCCGGGTTGTTAACCCGGGATTCCAGGAAACGCCAGCGCCGGCATATTGGTACCGGCGGCAAAGCCCGCCGCCGGAAACAGTCCCCGAAGCGTTAAGTTACTTTCTTTTCAGTTGGCGGGACAGTCTTTCCAGGCTTTTTCTTAAAGTTTGTTTTTTAAAGCGGCCGACGGCGTGGGCGGCGGTTTGGCCGGAACGGACAATGGCTTCAAAACCCGATCGGACTTGAGTAATTTTAACCTGTAGACTATTGGATTGGGTAATGGCCGGTTGGGCCAGCGCCGCCAGGCAGTCGCGGACCGAGAGTAAGCCGATGGGTTGGTTGTTTTGATTGACCATGACCAGACTGCCGATGCGCCGGTCGACCATTTGATTAATAATATTAACCGGGTTGTCTGTTTGCCGGAAAGTAGCCACATCATGTTTGATGTAGGCTTTAACCGGCGCCGACGGCGGCAGATTTAAAGATTTGCTCAAGTCATAACGGGTCAGGATTCCGGCCAAGCGGTCGTTGCCGCTGGTCACAATCAGCCGGGAAACGCCGCTGGTTTTCATTAAGTTTCTGGCCTGGCTGACAGTGAGACTGTCCTGAATTTTAACCAAAGGTTTCGGCCGGAGTTTAAACCCGGTCAGTTGCCGCAGCAAGCGGCGGTAAGAAACTACCCCCAGCCATTTGCCGGCGGGGGTGACTACCGGTAAAAAATAGACTTTGGCCTCCAGCATTAACCGGGCGATTTGGTCGATTTTGGTTTCCGGTTTTAACTTAGGCGCCAAAAATAAACAGTTTTTCACTTTGGTCGCCGCCGGGTAATGGCCGCGGTAGAGAACTTGATAAGGTGAAATAACGCCCAGTAATTGGCCTTTTTCCGTCACAAATACGGCGTCGTGGCTGGAGTGGATTTTCCCTAAAGCGCTGGCTAAACTGTCTTCCGGCCGGGCCGTCAGTACCCCTTCGGTTTTGGCTAAATCTCTGGCGGTTAGAGTCATAATAAAATATAAACGTTGCGGCCGAGTTCGTCCCGGCCGGTCAGTTTGACCCCGCCGGTTAAAATTTTTTCGTAGGGTTGGCACTCGCGGCAGCCGCCGGTGGGACATTTAAACCGGTTTAACTGCCGGGCCAATTTGATCTCTTTGGCGATGGTTAGAATTTTAGCTTCGGCGGTTTCCGGGTCGGCCAGTGGCTGCTCGACCGGCTGCGGGTCCCGGTTTAAATACCAATAGCTGACTTTGGCCACCGGCCGGTTTTGGGTGTGGCCGGCTAAAAGATAGTAAATCGGCAGTTGGAGCGAGTTGGCCGCTTCGTCAGCCTTCCCGGTTTTAAAGTCGATAATGTGGATTGAATCCGATTTTTTTAAATACTCGATCCAGTCGATCTTGCCGCACAAAATTATATTGTCAGTTTCCGAGAGCCAATAGTAAGGCAGGTCCATATTGATTTTGACCGCGAGCTTGGTCAATGGCCCCGGCCGGCCCATTAATTTTTTGAGCATTTCCCGCCCGGCCACGCGGTAGGGTTCAGCGGCGCTTGGGTCAAACCAGCCGTCAAATTTTTTCCAGACCCGGTCAAATTTAAGGGTTAACGGTTCCACCAAGCGGCGGTTAACCGGGATGGTCGATAAGTTCTCGATCACTTCATGGACGGCTTGGCCCATGGCGAGGGGCAGGCCCATTAGGGAAATTTTTTTCCCGGTTTTGGGGTCTTTATAAACATTTTTTAAAAAATAGGCCCGGGGGCATTTTTGCCAATCGCCGATAGAAGAGTGGGACACCCAGACCGCGCTGTATTTGTCTTTAGCCATAATAACGGTTAATTGTTATTAATTTTGGATAAGTAAATTTTACCGTAAATTTATCAAAAAATCCGACGTTTCCCAAGACGGCAATAGCATTATTAGGCAATTGATTGGAAAAAGTTATCTGTGTCTTGTAAAGATAATTACCAATTTTTATCTGTAATTTATGTTCGTATCCTTTAATTTGTCCACTGATGCCGCTGATATTTCTTTTTGATCCGGCAGTTAAATTTAAACCTAAATAATTAGCCACATCACCGTGAATTAGATTAAAATCTGCTCCCGAATCCAATAAAACCGCCATTTGGCAAAGTTTATTTTTATTGATTAATACGATTGGAATTAATGGTCGGAAAGTTTTAATTGATCTTTTAGAAGCGGGAAATGGCTTTGTCTCAATTTCAGTATAAGTAAATTCCAGCCTAGAATGATCCAACATAGGGTAAGCTTTCCATCGGGACTTTAAATAAAAGCGGCATTTTATAACCCTTTTCCTCTGCCATTTTAACAGTATGTTTTAATGATTTGGCACTGCTGATAACCGTTTGTTTATCTTTAGCGAAAGCCACCCATAGTCCGGCAAATTTAGGAAATAAGTGAGTCCAGTTTTTTACCCGCATATATTTATTATATCACCGCCTGCTAAAATCAGGCATTATGCTTAATATTTGGCAGCAGTTAAAAAAACCAATCTGGTGCTTGGCGCCGATGTTCGGGGCCACTGATTCGGCTTTTCGGCAATTATTGGCGGAAATAGGCAAGCCGGATTTGATGTTCACCGAGTTTACCAATGTCCAGGCGCTGTTTTCGCCGGATGAAACCGCGATTCAACAGTTAACTTTTACCGATAAAGAACAACCCTTGATTGCCCAAATTTGGGGCTTGGACCCGGAATTGTTTGAAGCGGCGGCGGATTTTATTGCCGCGGCCGGTTTTGCCGGCGTGGACATTAATTTTGCCTGCCCGGTAAAAGCGGTGGTCAAAAAAGGCGCCGGCGGCGCCCTGATCGATAATCCCAGTCTGGCCGGCCAAATGATTCAGGCGGCGCTTAAGGGCGCGGCCGGCCGGATTCCGGTTTCGGTCAAAACCCGTTTAGGCAATCAAGCAATCGTGACGGAAACCTGGTTTAAATTTTTGCTTAATTTTGATCTGGCGGCGATTTCCGTCCACTGTCGGACAACTAAGGCGCTGTCTCTCGGCCCGACTCATTGGGAAGAAATAAGCAAAATTGTCCGGTTAAGAAACCAACTTAAATCTAAAACTTTGATTATCGGCAACGGCGATATTTTCTCCCGGGAAATCGCCCGGCAAAGGATTAGGGAAACTAAAGTTGACGGGGTAATGATCGGCCGGGGGGTGTTTGCTGACCCGTATATTTTTAACCCCCAGAAAATAATTAACAATCAATCTAAGGCACAAAAACTAAAACTCTTAAAAAAACATCTGGATATTTATCAAAAAACTTGGGGTAAAACCCGGTCTTATCACCCGCTCAAGCGGTTTTTCAAAATCTATGTTAACGGTTTCCACGGGGCAATGAGTCTAAGGGTTAAGTTGATGAATACCCGGTCGATTACGGCGGCCCGGGCTATAATAGATGAATGAAATGGCTGTGGCTGTGGCTGGTGGGATTATTTTCGGTAACGCCGTCGCCCTTGCCCTTGCCAACAGCCGTGCCAACGGCCCTGCAGGAGTTTGGGGAATTTCTGTACGGTCAGGCAGTGGTCAATGATCTTTCCAGTCTGCAGTTATTTTCCAATTTAAATGGGCGGCAAAGTGCGATTAATTTAAAACAAAAGCATCAATGTCAGGTTTTAACCAGCGCCGGTTTTTACGATACCGAAAATCAACACCTGGGCTGGTTTCAGGTTAATGGCATAGAAATTACCCCGCGGCAAAATAACCGGCTATTTGACGGTTTTTTGTCAATTAGTTCCGGCCGGATTGATTTGGATTTCCGGCCCCGGCTGGGAGCCGAATATGGCCTGCAGTCCGGGCCGATGCTGGTTTTTGATGCCAAGCCGCTCAAATTAACCATCAAAGACGATCAGCCCCGCCGCCGGGTAGTGGCCGCTTTAACCGGGGACAACCAATTAATTTTTATGGTGATTTTATCTCCCGAGTCTAACTATGCCGGGCCGTTATTAGCCGAAACCCCCAAGCTGGTTTTAGGGATCAATCCGAAAATAAAGACAGCGATCAATTTAGACGGCGGTTCGGCCTCGGCGTTTATCAGCCGGGATATCACTCTCAAAGAATATTCACCCATCGGCGGTTATTTTTGCTATACTAAATTATGAAGTTAATTCTGGTTTTATTGTTTCCGGTGCTGTTAGTGGTTGGTTCCTGGTATACGCCCTGGAGTCGGCCGCAGGGCACGATCACCGTCTCCGGTGAAGCCAAACAGCAAATCGATAACCAAATTGCCCGTTTTAATGTCAGTGTCAGCCAAACCGATAAAGATAAACAAACAGCCGTTGAAGCGGTTAATGCGGAGATGGATAAAATTATTAAGGCGGTTAAAGCATTCGGGATCGAGTCTAAAGACTTAACCACTCAAAACGTTTCTGTCTACGAAACCGCCGAGCCGGAAATTTTGATTTATCCGCCCCGCCCCCGGTCGGGCGAGAAAGAGTGGCAGGCAAGTAATAGTCTTGAAATAATTTTACGGGCAACCGGCCGGGCCTCGGCTTTGACTGATTTGCTTCAGGGTTTTGAATTCGCTCAGGTTTCCGGGCCGAGTTTTAGTTTGGACAATGCCAGTGATAATGATACCGAACTTTTGACCCAAGCGGTTGAGCCGGGCAGCAGTGAAACTTCCAAAACCGTCACCGTTGTCTTCGAATTGAAATGACGTCAGTCATTTCTCGTAAGCTACCTAAGTTCCCTAAGTTACTTACCTATATAATTTTAGCCGCCTCGCTTTTTCTAAACGTGTTTTTGCTCAACCGGCCGGCGGCTGATTCCGGAATTAAAGTCATCGGGGTAATCGACGGCGACACTTTAGTTTTAGATGGCAAAGTTAAATTACGTCTGCGGCAGGTGGACGCGCCGGAACTGGAATACTGCGGCGGGGAGGCAGCGAAAAAACAGCTGGAGGCTTTAGTTTCAGAAAAAAGCGTTCGCGTCGAAGAAAAAATTATGGACCAGAGCGGCCGGCCGATGGCTTTGGTTTATGTCGGCAGCACTTTAATTAATCAAATTATGCTCGAGTCCGGTTGGGCCCGCTATCACAGCGATAAAACCACCCGGACAGAGATTTTAAAAACCGCCGCCAATCAGGCTAAAAACGATAAACTGGGTTTGTTCGGGATCTGTGTTCAAACCGAAAATCCGGATAACCCTGAATGCAATATTAAAGCCAATATTGATAAGAGCACCAAGACCCGTTTATATTACTTGCCCGG
>Ga0210057_1002810_pt1 | contig 24566 bp, 22 predicted proteins | sample CryGeyCG2114_010_2_FD_183968 | JGI IMG/M metagenome (GOLD analysis project Ga0210057, IMG submission 183968) | Groundwater microbial communities from aquifer - Crystal Geyser CG10_big_fil_rev_8/21/14_0.10 (SPAdes) (version 2) | ecosystem: Environmental > Aquatic > Deep subsurface > Groundwater ...
GGAAGTAAGATCTAGTTTTGTCAGCATTTACTACCCAGATAGCTGGTTTACCGGCTACTTTCACCATATCTCCGGCTACTAAAGGAGTGCAAGAGGAATCGACGGTGCTGATTGGGCCGGAGGGAGACTGTGTGCTAGTGGTGGAATTTACAGTAGTAGTAGAAGAAACTGTAGAGGTAGGCACAGCAATGGTTGAGGTTGTATTTGATACTGTAGAGGTAGGCACAGAAACTGGCGCAGAAGATGAGCCGCCAGAACTACCACTACCACCTCCTGATGGGTTACTATCAGTAGTGGCATTCACACTATCAGAAGATGAACCTTCTCCATATGAGTTACTAGCTGTCACTTGGTAATAATACAAGGTACCAGCAGATAATCCAGTGTCAGCATAACTATTTGTACTAGCAGTACCAATTGAAGAGAAGCTTATATTATCACTACTACGATAAATAGTATATGATGTAGCACCAGATACAGCTGACCAACTTAAATCTATATGATTGGTAGATATAGATACAGCTGACACACCACTAGGAATAGCTGGAACATTAGAAGATGTAGCAGTATAGGCGATAACAAAATCAGTAAAGTGGCTCACCAAACCGGTTATTTTATTTGTAGTAGTATCAATAGTAAATCCACCCTCTACTGGGACATAATCTCCTTTTTCTTCTGAGAAATAAGTTAATTTTAAATCAGTTTCAGATACACCTGATGGCAAAGAACTCAATAACGAACTATAATCGATTTGAACTTCTGCATTACCGCTTAAATTTTTAATAGTTGAATCACCAGCAGCAGAAATAGAGAAAGATGCATTGCCTAAGGCACCATAATTTGAAGTATCAGGAGCAGTAAAATTCTTCTCAAAATTAACAGTTACATCACTAGAACCAGCCTCCAAGACACCTGCACCAGCAGTTAATTTAATACCACTGCCTGAGCTGTCATTAATAGAGCCACCCGCATCAGCGGCTACTATTCCAGTGGTAGAGGTAGGAATATTTTGTCCAGAGTCAGCTGCGGTAAGAACTACATTTTTGGATGTTTGACTAGAGCCATCTACTGTTATAACAGTAGAACTGGCAGTTTGTACATGCAAAGGACCAACAGCTTTAATAGTCCAACTACCATTAGTTACCGGCAAAGAGTATGAGCCATCTATGGGGTCTACCTGACCGGTCACTATGGTACCGGAAGCATTTGTGGCCCAAACATAACCATCGGTCATAGCGGTGCTACCATCTGAAGAATAAACAGTACCCTCTATGTTATATCCTGATGTTTGTAAAGCGTCTTGATCTGGATTCTCGCCACCAAAATCATAAGCTGAGGTATTGGTAGTAAAAGAAATATTAGTACCCTTAGAAGGTAAATAACCAGATAAAGAATCGGATACGGCATATGTGCCGGCTTTTAATTTAACAGAATAATTACCATTCTCATCAGTCGTAGCCGAAACGGTGGTGGTAGCATTAGCAAAAGTTACTAAGGCACCTGTTTTACCGGTACTAGTAGTGTTATCAACATAAACCGTACCAGTAACAGTAATGAAATCATTACTATCACCTAAATCAATAGTAACCGTTCCTCCAGCGGAGGCTGAACCTTGAAATTTACCTATACCAAAAACATCAACAAAATAATTATAAGTAGAGCCAGATGGCACAGCAAAAGCAGCTGAACTATCCAAACCATTTATTTGCTTGCTGAAACGTTTGTTGTTGTCGGAAGAATTTTTTAATTCTACAAAAGCGTTCATAGCTGAGGTACCGCCAGTAAAATCAAAAGTAATATTTTGAGTTGACGCTACAGTTATGTCCTTACTAGTATTAGCTGAAACAGTTGTGGTAACGCTTAATTCTCCATAATCTGGATGCCAAGTTCCAATACGATAAGTTCCACTACCAACTTTTACTGAATACGCACCATTGCTATCCGTAGAAGCTCCTTTTCTCACACCACCTGCAACCGGTCTGTCATTGGTAGTATCCCATTCTTCAATGAATACGGGAACATTTGCTAACACAGAACCAACTGTAACTGTACCGCTTAAAGTATAGCAGGTACTAACTGATGAAGTAATATTTTGATTAGACTGAGAAGATCCGCTTACTGTTACGCTTTTTGAAAAACTACCACAAGAATCAGTCTTGCTAGATGGTAATTCAGCTTTAACGTTCCAAGTGCCGTTTTCCACAAATAAGGTATAACTACCGTCCGAACCAGACTGAGCAAAAACTGTGTTACCGTTGTTATCAACCGCAACTACCGGAGCATTAGCAATACCATTATTACTACTATCTAATAGTTTACCAGAAATAGTATAAGAAGCTTTCTTTAAATTTAAAACGAAACTACCAGTAACATCTTTACCATCTATATAAATATGATCATCGTTTTTTAACTCAATATTTTTGGAAATTGAAGGCATACCGTCTGATTGAGCTCCGATCTGATAATTGCCATATTCACTAACAGACAAACTAAATGTACCGGAAGCATTAGTTTGAGTAAATATTGGCGACCCAAATCCCTGACGATGCAAAAATACTTCTACATTAGATAGAACATTACCCGAACCATCTTTAACCGTACCAGATATAGTTTTGTTGGCCGAAGCAAAAGTAAAAGTTATGATACCGTTACTATAAGCAACGTTTGGAGGTAAATTACTATTGCCAAGAGACAAAACTGGAGAACTATCTATATTACTAACTGAAATATCTACAGGTGCGGGAGGCACTACACCCAACCCTACCGGCTTAGCGGTTGAGGCTCCTTTAGATGCTGCCGGACCAAGACCAACAAACCAATGTCCATTAGCATTTAACTTTAAATTATAACCATTGGTTGCGGCTGTCGAAATATCAGATAAACTTTTAACCACAAATTTATTAGGTCCACCAGCAAAAATATCAATATCTTTTCCACCAAAATTATAAGGACTACCATTACTATCCACCATCTTAACAGTAATAGTGGCTGTGCTACCGCCGCTAGCAGATGTCAATAAAATCCACTTCGTTTTGGTTTCTCCACTGCTTAAACAAACAGGTTCCGGGGACATTTGTCCAAAGTAATCATCACTACCCAAAGTGACAAATGGATCACTTCCAACAGAGTAACACCCATCCGGCAAATTGCTATAAGTTACTGACGAACCGCTACTTCCATCTACTGCCGATATGTCACCATTTGTCAAAGTCAATTTTTTATCCATTGGTCCTCCTGGGCCACCGCCATGCAAATATACCGTACCATTAGCTCCGCTAGTTGGAGAAGATGTAGCTGAACCAGCCACTACGTCAACTACCAAGGTGTTTGAACCTCCGGTAGATATGAAGTATGGCATTGTTGTCTTGTTAGCAATTGTGGCAGAGCTTCTAACTATTTTTATACCTACGGTATAACCACCAGTTTGCGGTCCCTTAGGTATGGATGGATTAAAAATTTTCTTTAGATCAATTGTGACTGGATCACTAGCCGACAAAGAGCCGCTAACACCCAAATTAACTGTTACTATACCGGTGTTGTTATCAGAAGACATTGATGTACCAGTAACTGTTCCGGCAGCAAATTGGTTAAAATCACTATAAAAAGGTGATTGATCATCTAAAGCAGCGTTGGTAATAGTCGTACCATTGGGAAAAGTCAAAAGTACACTATCGCCATTCTGCAATACTACACCGGGAGTAAATTTAACTTGAAAAACATTAGAATCAGCTCCGGCTAAAGGATTGAATGGTTTAGCAATATCAGCTTGACCAAGGGCAAATTGATCTGGGGTAAAGCTACCAAAACCTTGAGGTTGGAAAACACCACCTCCGATAGAACCACCAGTCATACTAGCAATAGGCGGCCCAAACATACCCGCACTACCAAACTGGCCAAATGTGGTTTTGCTATCCTCTATTTTACCGTTGGATATATTTTGGCTACTAGAAGTTGCGATTAAATTTCCAGATACATCAGTAACTGTGGAGGACACTGTAAACCTGAAATTTCCACCAACTGTCAAACCAGAAATCCCTTCAACTTTTACTGAATAGCTCACCGGATCATATCCAATTGATTTTCCACTTAAGCTAACCACTACTGAACTAGGAGAAGTCTGTTCCAAAACCAAATTGGCTGGATTAATAATACTAGAACTCCAATTAGACCCTACTTGACTGTCATAGTTCATCTGTTTAGCAAAGGTAATCTTACAGGCGTAATCATCACAGTGTGCTTCTTTGATAGCGGGAGAGCTGGTGGTTGAAAGGCCGGTGGTGTAGGTATATGAAGTAGTGGCCAAACCATTTCCAGCCATATCAGTAACCGCATTGTTGAACGTGATAGTATATATAGTATTAGGAGACAAAGCGCTGTCAGGAACTACAAAAACACTATTCTTACTAGCATCATATTTGACCGTTAGACTATCGCTAGTAGATCCACGTTTTAATGATATATTACTACTATTGACAGTAGACGCTGAAATTTGTTTATTAAAACCAAACTCAAATACTTTGTCAGTTGGAACGCCAGTTGAGTTGTTGGACAACATGGGATAAATAGTTGGTGCAGAAGAATCAGAAGATCCAGATACAGTAAAAGTAGAACGAAAAGCAATATCAGAACTGTTTGGTCTGGTAGGCACACCACTAGAATTGGCTACCGCGCCGCTAACTCTAACTTCATAATCCCCAGCTGATAATACCCCATGACTAATAGTCACAAAACGTTGTTCGTTGGCATCAAGAGACACACTAACTCCACTAGTAATTTGAGTAGAATTTTTCCATAGTGTTATATTACTACTACTAATACTATCGGAAGACATGGACTGGTTAAATTCCAACAAAATACCAGCGTTAGGAGGTGCGATCATACCAGGAGCCGGAGACATAGACATCACAAACGGTGGTAAAAATTGTCCACCTTGACTGAAATTAGTTTGCCACTGTGAAGCGTTAAATTGATTAGCAAAACTATTACCTATGGTAGTAAAAGAAATTTTTAAACCACCACCTGGATTATTACCTTGAATTTGTTGCCCACCCTGACTCTTGACCTCACTATTAATTACCAAGGTATAAAAAGTTCCTGTAGCCAAATTCGCTGTAGGGGTAAACAAAATTGTATTATTATCTATCGGCATCAACGCAGAACATCCCAAAGCGCTGTTGTTAGAACAATATAAAACAGAACCAGCTATTTTAGTACTACCATCATCAGTAGTTAAATACACATGACTTCCCGAGTCACTAGCATCCGAATCATTAACTGTACTCTCATCTAAAGGCTGATCGAAACCAATACGGATAGACAAAACATTGGGTACACCCTGCATTCCATCCGGAGGTCCTGAAAATACCATATGGGGAGCCCCGCCATTACCACCACCAACAGACGGATTAACAAAAACAATTGCTCCAGAATTTAAATTAATATTGATACCTGTTTTGTCAGTAGAACCAATATTCTCCAATCTAGATGATTCACTAAAATTAGTTTTATTGGCCGTAAAATCAAAAGCATCATTATCAGGCAAACCAGTGATAATATAATTACCGCTAGCATCTGTGGTAGTCACCTCAGCCGCAAAACCTCCTGGGAAAACTTTTGCACCTGACAACCCGCTCATTCCAAACATAACAGTACCGGTAACTGTCCTACCTGATCCAGAAACAGAAACCGTATGAATAACAAAAGGGCTAGATTTACAATCAGCAGCAGTGGTAGCATTTGGATTGGCACAAAATACTCGTAAATTACCAGCCGCATCATTGGCCATTAAATAATATTCCAAGGTTCCGCCAGCCGCTGGTACAGATGAAGTTGGAATAGAAAAATAAAACAACCCCGCCGCTCCACTAACTGCAGCTGCATCTATAGAGGCTTCACTAGCCGACACATCTGAACCATATTTCAATTTAAAATATTCCGCACCACTAGGAGCAGCAAAATTAGCAGCTGTCGTTTGATCGTCAACCACAAAAGCGTTGACTACAGCTGCGGTACTAGCAACCGCTGTATGAACTCCAATATGGATTATCTGAGGAGCGTTATTGTCTGCTACCACATCAAAAGTGGGGCTAAAGGGACTAGAAGAAACGATGGATGAAGTGACGGCTTGAACAAAAACCCAAGCTACATATTGAGTACTACTACTCAACTGTGTCTTAGCACTATCCATAGTAATCGCTTGTGGCAAAGTATCTGTACTAATAGCATATTGATTAAAAACGCCTACAGGCATACAAGCACCACCACAGGCCGAATTGAGAGTACTGGTAGTCAAAACAGTACTGGTCGGCAAAAGATAAACCTGAGTAAACTGATAACCGGAAGGAGCCAAACCTCCACCATCCCAACTAATAACAAAATCACGGCCATCAACCCCGTAACCGGTAGTATCAACATCTGAAATAGTCACATTGGAAACTGGACTATCAGCCTGAGCTTTCCCGACATAAAAAAAAGTCGCACCAAAGGCAATCATTACAACTGCTAATAAATGAGCGACCTGTTTTTTATGAAAATATCTTATAGTTTTTTTCAACATAATTATATTTAAATAAAAAATTAATAATTTTATTATTAAAAAAATAAATTACAAAATTGCTTGTACAATTATAGTATACAACATTTTTCTAATACTCCCTATATTAATTGTGGATAAAAAAAGAGCCTCATCTTATGAAGGCTCTTTTTTAAAAATTTATTTTAATTGTTCATTTACCTCTTCTGCAAAGTTCTTTACAACTTTTTCTATACCTTCTCCCAGTTCATAACGAACAAATTTTATCAACTTAGCACCACTATCGGCCAACAACTTTTCAACCTTCACTTCTTCATTCTTAATAAAAGGCTGTTCTAACAAACAAGTTTCGGCATAAAATTTTTCCAGTTTTCCTTTAACAATATTTTCAATCATGTTCTCTGGCTTACCCTGTTGTTTCAACTGGTCGACATAAATCTCTTTCTCTCTAGCCACCAGTTCCGAGTCAATACTACCACGGTCGATACATTTAGGATTAGTAGCAGCAATATGCATAGCCACATCAGTTCCAACTTCAGAATTACCACCTTGTAATTCCAACATGATACCAATTTTTTTACCATGCATATAAGTAGCTATCAAACCGTCAGTCTGATAACGTACAAAACGACGAATAGAAACTTTTTCTCCAACTTTTAAAGCCAATTCACTTAGTTCAGATTGAATAGTTTCTCCAGAAGCAAGTTTTGAACTCAACAAAGCGGCTTCATCAGCTGGATTTTCTTTAGCCACAACTTCAACTACTTCATTGGCAAACTTAACAAAATCTTCACCGCCAGATACAAAATCAGTTTCACAATTTACTTCTACTAACGCGCCTACCTTTTTATCGTCATTTAAATAACTCACTACTACACCCTCCGCTGCAACTTTATCCGCTCTTTTAGCGGCTTTTAAAATGCCTTTTTTTCGCAAAATATCGGCGGCCTTTTCCATGTCACCGCCAGCTTCCTCTAAAGCATTCTTACAATCCATCATGCCGGCACCGGTGGAGGCGCGCAATTTGGCGATGTCAGCTGCTGTTATAGTCATATTATTAAAGAAGATTAATTTTTAAATACTAGATTCTTTGGTCATTACCCGACGTTCTTTCTTCACAGTCTTAGCTGGGGCAGATTTAACCGCAGAAGATTTTCCAGAATTATTTAGATTTTCACTGGAAGTAGCCATAGATTTAACCTCATGTCTTTTGGATTCTTTTTCTAGGCTAACTCGATTTTTTTCCCATTCTTTTTTTCCTTCATTAACAGCTTCAGCCATTAAATTAGAAATAGTTTTGATTGAATTTATAGCATCATCGTTAGCTGGGATCACAAAATCAGCTTGATCTGGGTTCACGTTAGAGTCACAAACACCGATAATCGGCACGTTGGTACGCAAACCTTCAGTAACTGCAGTTTTGCAAACTCTCATATCCACCACGAACATCGCGTCTGGCATTTTTTCCAAATTAGTTAAACCAGCTAAATATTTGTCCATTTTAGCCACTAATTTTACCAAATCAGACTGTTCTTTTTTGGTATATTTTTCAATTTCACCAGTAGCGATCTGCTGTTTAAGAGTCTTGTATTTTTTTATACGCTGTTTAGTTTCATCAAAGTTAGTAAGCAACCCACCAATCCAACGTTCGGTTAAAAAAGGCATCTCACAGCTTTCAGCGGCGGCCTTAATCAAAGATTGTGCTTGGCGTTTAGTACCAACAAACAATACAACTTTACCGGAAGCGGCCAAACTTTTGACGTAATCTAAAGCTTTCTGCAACTCTTCAGTTGTGCGTTCTAAATTTAAAATGTGCACTCCATTACGAACGCCAAAAATATATGGCTTCATCTTAGGGTGCCAACGAGATTTCTGATGCCCAAAATGCATTCCCGCTTTGAGCATGTCCATCATGGATGGAATTTGTGTCATATTTTCCTTTTCTACCGAATAAATCGGTATTACTGCCTCTTAGCCGTCACCCACCGAGTGGTCGGGGGAGGAAAAAAAATGGCTAATGAGTGATTAAATTATGTGCAGATTATATAATAAGTGAGTGAAAATGTCAAGATCTTAATTTAAAATATAAATACCCCGAAAAAATCTTTTTTCAGGGTATTTATGAGGAAGCCGTGTGTGAAGGAAGGATCGCGCGCCCCCTCGCTATTCGTCCTAACTTGGTCTTTAGGGTAAAGTCGTGGTCTGGGGGCCCACAACCAACATCACACCGACCGACAGACGGACGTATTACAACTATTTGGCCGATCCTATTCACACACGGCTGGGACGATAATAGCTTATTTATGTACAAATGTCAATACCAGCTATACCGCCTATAAAGTATTGACTTTTCCAGGCAATCTGCTATAATTCTACTCATTATAATAATTTCATCTTATGAAAGACAAAATCCATCCAGAATACAATCAAGATTGTGTAGTGACTTGTGCTTGTGGCAATACTTTTACCACTGGCAGTACTATGAAAGAAATCCGCGTAGAATTGTGCAACCAATGCCATCCGTTCTATACTGGTAAACAAAAATTTGTAGACACCGCTCGTCGTGTAGAAAAATTCCAAGAAAAAGCTGCTAAAATCTCGGCTGCTGCCGCTGTTCGCAAAGGTAAAAAAGTAAAGAAAGCTGCCTCGGCCGCTAAAAAGATCGCCAAGAAAGCCGCTAAAGCTTAGCAAATTTAAAACAGACCAATTCAAGCTCATTTTGCTTTTGGTCTGTTTTTATTTATATTAAACATAGTATGTTACAAAAATATCTAGATATAAAAAATAAGTATTTAAAATTAGAGGCTGATCTACAAGATCCAGGCGTTCTTAATGATTCCAAAAAGCTAAAGACTGTTTCCCAAGAATACAACGAGCTGCAGGAAACCAAAGATAAAATTTTTGCTTTAGAAAAGGCTGAAAATGATCTTTCACAATCGGAAAAAATGCTTACTACGGAAACCGACGAAGAAATGAAAGCAATGACTAAGACTGAAATCGAAGAACTAAAAAACAAAATCTCTATCTTAGAAAATGAGTTATCCGATCTTACCAGACCACGTGACCCTATGGATAAAAAAGATGTGATCATGGAAATCCGAGCGGGCGTTGGCGGAGATGAATCAGCCCTATTTGCTGCCGAACTATTTCGTATGTATTCTCGCTATGCTGAAAACAAAAAATGGAAAGTGGATTTAATAGATACGAATCGGATCGGAATCGGCGGTTATAAAGAAGTAATTTTTTCTATCAAGGGACATAACGTCTACAAAGATTTAAAATACGAAATGGGAGTACATCGTGTACAAAGAGTCCCAGACACTGAAAAAGCCGGTCGTATTCATACCTCGGCCGTAACGGTAGCAGTCATGCCTGAAATTGACGAAGTAGAATTTAAAATCGAACCAAAGGATTTACGTATCGACACCTTCTGTGCTGGCGGTCACGGCGGTCAAAGCGTCAACACTACTTATAGCGCCGTCCGTATCGTCCACGTACCGACCGGTTTAATCGTTCAGTGTCAAGATGAACGCTCACAAACAGCCAACAAAGAAAAGGCTATGAACGTTCTACGCTCCCGTTTATATGAATTAGAAAAAGAAAGACGCGAAAAAGAACTGGCCGACAAACGCAAATCACAAATTGGCAGCGGTGACCGTAGCGAAAAAATCCGCACTTACAATTTTCCTCAAGACCGTATCACCGACCATCGTATCCACCAAAACTGGAATAACATTGGCAGTATTTTGGATGGTAATTTAGAGTCAATAATCTTGGCGTTACGTGAAGAAGATTACAAAGACGCTCCCAATGCTTAAATTATCCATAAAAAAATTGACACCGAAACTGACCGCGGAGACTGAGTTACTATTGGCCAAAGCAATCAGTAAAGACCGAGTTTTTATCCTTACCCATCCAGAATATCAACTTAGTTTCTGGCAATACTGTCGTTTTATATATTATTTATTTCTATTCAATCGCGGTTATTCAATCGCCGCCATCATCGGACATAAAGAATTTTTTGGCCTAGATTTTTTAGTAAATTATCACGTACTAATACCGCGCCCAGAAACGGAAAAAATGGTGACGGAAACGATTCAAGAAATAAACAAAAAAGATAAAAAAATATTATTACTAGACATCGGTACCGGTACCGGTTGCATACCAATAGCTATAGAAAAAAATATAGATAAAAAATTGAAAATTATTGCTTTAGATATTTCTAAAAAAGCTCTTAAAATAGCCGGAAAGAATATTTTTAAACATAAATCCGCCATAGAACTAATAAGGAGCAACTTGTTGGAAAAAATAAAAGACAATGATTATTCTTCATTTGATGAAATAATCATTACTGCCAACCTCCCCTATCTCAGCGATAAACAGGTAAAAGAAGAACCATCTATCCAAAAAGAGCCACTATTAGCTTTGGTAGCCAAAGATAACGGTTTAGAACTATATAAAAAATTACTAAAACAAATTAATAGGATATTTACCAATAAAAAATTGCTGATACTCTTAGAAATAGATCCATACCAAAATAAATCGATTGAAAAAATAGTGACCGACAGTTTACCACAAGCCAAGTTAGAAATAAAAAAAGACCTGAGCGGCCTAGATAGAATAGTCAAAATATCCACCTAAATTAGGTGGATATTTTTATATTAATTTCTTTTGGTACTATTTGCACCCAGATCTTACCGGGTTTTAAAAACATTTCTTGTCCGGATAAATCATAAAATCGTGTACGACCATTTTCTTTCTTCCAACTACCTCGCCACATCAAACCGTCACGCAACAAACGAGCATCTCCTTGGCTACTCGTATCTATTTCCAAACGACCATAGCTGTCTACTACCTTGGACTTTACATATTGAATAATTATACTATCAGCCAACAAACTCGCTTGTCCTTCTTTTTGAACTCTGTCATTTATAGAACGCTCATAGCGACCACTATCAGCAAGATATTTCCAACCAACTGAATAGCTTGGTGAATATTCAATAGCAACATTTTTTACCGACTCAGCTTTAGTCTGATCTAAATCGCCAAATTTCCAACCCGCCGTAAACTCACTACTATTTTTATTTGATAAAAATTTATTCCATAATTCACTACTGGTATAAAGGTTATGAGGAGCACTACGAGAATTATCTCGCCAGAAATAATCACCATTATACATCTCATTTAAATCAAATACCTTTTGCGATTTTATCTGGACCAAAGCATCGGGTGAACCGCCACAATGCATATATAAACCACCATACTCCCGTAACCAATCCACAAAATACGGACGGGCACTTCTTACTGGACCAATTTCATTTACTGTTTGATCACTTGCAAACAAAGCAAAATACCTGGTAATTCTCCCTTCTACCGGTGATTCATAAATAACCTTTGCTTCTAGCAAACCACTTTGTGGTCGAGCATCTGGATGGTTGTCTATCATTACACCAATTACACGAGGGTTAACCTGTATACTACTACTAACTTCTAAACCATCTAAAATACTATTATAAACTACAGTATTTTGACTCGTAGACGAGGCCACCTGGGGTTTCCAAACGACTCGATTGCCAAGATTGCTAACTATCAAATAACCAACTAGTAAAAAAATAGCCAGCAACAAAAATATCACCTCTTTTTTAAATTTTGTTAGTATCTTTTTCATAACTTAAAATACTATACCACAAAAATAAAAAATAAAAAATCCTCCTATTTGAAATAGGAGGATTAATATGACTTGATAAAATCTTTTATTCAGCTTTCTTTTCAGCCGCCTCACCTTCAGCTGCTTCATCTTCTTTCGGTTTAACAGCAGATTCGATCTTGCTAACATCCATATTCTTACCAGCTTCTTCCATAGCTTTGATATCTTCTTCAGTCAAAGAAGCAATTACTTTGGTCACCAAAGCATCACCATGAGGAGAAACTACTTTGATACCGGCTGGTAAAACCAAATCTTTTACCTTGATACCGTCATCAAAAGTCTTCAAACCAGATAGATTTACTTCAATAAATGAAACCAAATCTTTTGGTAAACACTCTACATCTACCTGTGAAATGTTTTGTACCAAAGTACCACCCATTTCTTTCACCGCTGGAGCTTCGCCGATAAAGTGCAAAACCACTGGAGCTTCCATAGTTTTGTTCATATCGATACGACGCAAATCCACGTGAGTTGGAGTATCTTTTACTGGGTCGTATTGAACGTCATGTACCAATACTTTACCAATATTCTTACCGTCAATCTCCAAATCGATCAAACTGGAATCACCAGCCTGTTTATATAGTTTTAAAAATTCTGGGTAATTCAAATCCAAAGAAATAGTATCATTTCCGGCGCCGTAAGCTACTGCCGGTAAACTTCCTTTTTCACGAGATTTTTCTCCCTTCATGGTGCGGGTCACCGCTTTCAACAAATATTCCATATCTTAGACAAATTAATTTTATAATATTTTAATAATTTTTTTCAATAAATTGATAACCGCTAATAATTTCATCTACCGTGAGCGGCATAGTTTTATAAAGCTTTTGAGCATCTTCAAAACTCAAATCGGTAACCATACCAACGGAGCTTAACCCCTGTCCCATCGTTACTATCATAGCAATAAAATTGCTAGCACATTTACCACAAGTAATATGAACCAAATTGGCCGCTTCTCGCTTAGCGAAAAGTTTAGCCTTTTCTGTCTCATATCGCTGATTGCAAATAGGACAATGTCCGATGAATTTTAAAGCTTCCAGCCAGGATTCGCCTCGATTATTTTTGGCTAACATAAACAGCAATATAATAAACAAAAAATGAAAAAATGTCAAGTATATCCCCTCACTCTGATCTCCACTAAGCGTCTTTACGAGTAGAACGGATAAAATAAGCTGAAATCAAAACAAAAACAAGAGTTATCAGCAAGGCGTAGGTTAACTTAGCCAAAACAGAATTATTGTGAGCTGGGAAAACTTCCTCAATCAAAGCCTTTATGGCTTCATTCCAAGCTAAACCGGCCACAAAACCAAAGGAGGCTAAAATGAAATCCCTAGTTTTTTGACGGACTTCATCTTTAAATTGTTCACCTTCTGATTTTAATTTATTTAGATCTACCATATATATTATTTTACCTTAAAAAATATTTTTCGCCAAATAAGTAGCCACCACTGCCGCCGTCTCACCGCGCAAAATATTATCTCCCAAACTGGCTATCGTAGCTTGACGGTCTTTGGCCGATTTTATTTCATTTTCCGTCCAACCGCCTTCTGGACCAATAAAAATAGAAAAGTTCTTACTTTTCAATTTTGAACTAGACGCCGACTGTCCGCTTGGGTCAAATAAGACCACTCTACCGCTAGCGGCTTTTATTGCCTCTTTAAAACTTACAACCGGCATTAATGTTGGCAAAAATAGGCGTTGGCTCTGTTCGGCAGCTTCTTTAATAATTTTTTGGCAGCGTTTTTCATTGAGACCAATTTTTACAGTACGCTCTGAAAGTATCGGAATAATTTCATTCACGCCCACTTCTACGGTTTTTTGTAACAACCATTCAAAACTATCCCGCTTGAGCAGGGAGACAAAAAGAGAAACTTTATTTTTACTCGGCTGATTCGGCAAATCATTTTTTACCAAAAAAACTATTTCTTTTTTGGTTATAGCTACCAGCTCAGCCACCACTGCTTTTCCGGCACCATCTCCCAGCACCACTTCCTCTCCAATTTTAATTTTCAAAACATCTTTTATTTGATGAATAATATCGGTATCCAAGCAGTAGACTTGATCACCCTGCCATTTAAATTGACTAATAAAATAATGTCTCTTCATATTTTACTAAAATTTTAATTTTCTTTGAGCGCGATTAAAGGTAATAGCAAATCTATGAGCTTCATCACGCACCTTGATTAACAAATTTTTATTTTCTTTTATCCATTGTTTTATTGAAGCTGAATCCGCTAGCACAAAAAAATCATTACGTTTACGCTCTTTGCCTTTGGCAATACCCACAATAGGGGTTTTTATCCCCGTTGACCGCAATACTTGCTTGGTTTTATTCACCTGGGGCAATCCACCGTCAATTAAAAATATATCCGGCCACGTCCATTCCGAATGTTTCATCCTTCTCTGCAACATTTCCGCCAAACAGTCCACATCACTTTGACCACTTACGCTTTTTATCTTAAATTTACGATACTGACTTTTTATTGGACCAGACTCATCAAATACCACCATACTTCCCACTTTATCGCTGGCACCCAAATTGGAAATGTCATATCCCTCGATACGTTTGACCAAGCTGACACCAGTAAAAATTTTATCTTTGAGAAAACTATCATTGAGCATCGCCACATCTTGAATCTTCTGCAAATGATAAAGCTGATTTCTCAAACGCAAAGCTTCTTCAAATTTTTTATCCTTAGCGGCTCGCTTCATCTCCTTGGCTATTTTTTTTACCAACAATTTCTTTTTACCATTTAAAAACAACCGCAACGGATCAATTACTTTAGCCACATAATCATCGGCAGATATTTCACCAGCACACACCCCCAAACATTGTCCCAGCTGGTAATAAAAACAGGGTCGCTTGGCGTTGGGCTGACAAGTAGAAAAAACAAAAATTTTGCGCAGTAAACGCAGGGCCTCTTTGCTGTTTAAACCTGGATAAGGACCAAACAGATACTTGAACTCTTTCTTTTTATCTAGAGTCAATTCGTGCGCTCGAATAGTCACCACCTGAGGAAATTTATCTTTAGTAATAGCAATATAATTCCAGCTTTTATCATCACGCCACTGGATATTATATTTAGGACGGAATTTTTTAATATAAAAACCTTCCAAAATCGCGGCTTCAAGGGCCGAATCGGTAGATTCGGTCTTTAAATCTATGACTTCATGAATCATCTCCTCAATCGGCCGAGGTGACTTTTTACCGACAAAGTAGCTTTTTACCCGATTCCTAAGCGAGGAAGCTTTGCCGACATAAATAATCTCTTTTTTTGAATTAAAAAAAATATACACGCCCGGAACGTCAGGTAATATTTTTAATTTTTTACTAATAGCACTATTCATATCCAGTATATCTTAGCAAAAAAATATTTATTTCACAATGAATTGATTTAAACAAAAAAATAATATAATATAGCCACGCAGGCTCAATCTGCAGGAGAAAGTGCCATGTGCATAAAAACCATGAACAACACGGATCTGGTCACTGCCATGGTCGAAACGGCCAAGCAGCTTGGTGAGATGGCGCGAGAGGCGGCCGAGAGGGCCGGTGGAGGACAGGTTGGAGCGCGGCAAAACTTCGTCTCTGAATGCGTGCAAAATTGGGTGGCTGGTGATCTCAGGTCATCTTCGCCCAGTGTACTCATCATCTGTCTCAACACCCACTCTCCCGCTACCCAGTAGCAGACCAGCGCACACCCCCGAGAAGACATATCGGGGGCAGGGCCTGAATAAAAAACCACCGGCACATCACCTAAGAAGATAAAAAATTTTCTTTTTAGGCGACCGGTGGTTTTTTTGATTTTTTGACCCTTTTTCTTCTCTAAAAGAGAAACCGGATCATATAAAAATATCAAGATAAAACATAAATCAAGCACTCGAGCTTGATTTTTTTGAATAAATACTATAATTTGTAATCACCAAGACGATCCTCTTGGAGGAGGTGCTCAATGACTGAGATGACGGAGATGTCCGACAGCCGATTGCTAATGGAGATAGATCGAGCGGCTGCGAACGCGGGTAGGACCTGTGCCACTGCTGGTCAAAACAGGAATGACCAGGTGGTCGCCCTGATCTGGGAAGTCACTCTAGACTTCATCAGTGAGGGGGCGGCGGTCTGTGGACCGCTGTTTCAGCCGCCGGAAATCGCACGCCGCCGCGAGCGACTGCAGGATGCCATTGGTCCAACGCGGACCAACGAGCTCACCGACGCGGCCCACAAAGTAGGCTGTCTGATCAAGGAGGTGACCCGTCGGACCGAACTGGAAACCATCCACGGCCTGGCGGTCGGTATGGTGAGCGACCATAAAAATGCCACCAAGAGGCTGGAGGTGATCGATTATTTTCTAGTCAAAGCGGCCAGGGAAGCCACTTAGCCGCTAGCGCACACCCCCGAGAAGACATATCGGGGGCAGGGCCTGAATAAAAAACCACCGGCACATCACCTAAGAAGATAAAAATTTTTCTTTTTAGGCGACCGGTGGTTTTTTGATTTTTATATCCTTTTTCTGATATGATATAGATCTATGTTACCACCTAAAGATAAAATCTTTTTCTATCCCGACAGACCTTCCAAAATGTCAGTTATTTATAAAATTTTAAAGACACTTGATGTGGAAATCAGCAGGAACAAAAACGCTGATTATAAATTTGGAATTTTTTGGAAAAATCGCACTAAAACAAAATTAAGCTGGCCGGTCGCTACTACAAAATTCATTATCAACAAATACTGTCAAGATATTTCCAAAAAATATGTCGACGAAGTACATCTATCAGTTTTTGGTTATAACACGGCCATTGACCCCACTGTTTACAGTGAAAAATATGTCCAAAAATGGAATCTTAACGGCATTCACCTGGGAAAAATAAAAAACAAAAAATCCAAACCCAGATCATGGTATTTTTATCAAAAACTCATCAATAATACTGAATCCGATCAAGTGATAGATTGGCGCATTCCGATCTTTGGTTGTGCTGTTCCGTTTGTATACAAAAAATATCGTACTTTAAAAAAACGCTTCAGCAATATAAATAGCCGAGTGGAAATTAAAGAATTTACTAAAGTTTTTAGTGATGATGAAATAAAATTAATTTTCAAATTTTGTCTACAAATGGGCCTCGACTATGGAGAAATAGACGTGCTCAGAGATAAAGACAGCAAAAAAATCTTTATCATCGATGTGAATAAGACTCCTTGGGGACCACCCAACGGCCTAGATAATAATTCAAAAAAAGAAGCTATAAAAATTATGGCTGATTATTTCAAAAATAATTTCTTATCATAAGCCCTTTATTGCTATGACCAAATATATCCTCCACGGCGGCAGGACTAGCTATGACAGCCCAAGTAACCGAGAATATTTTCTCGAAACTATCAATATAGATAAAAAGAGTATAAAACTCCTCGTGGTATTATTCTCCAGAGACAAAGAGGTCTGGGAAGAAAAATTCAACCAGTATAAGCAGATTTTTCTCAATTTACACAGCGACAAAGACATCGAATTTGTCTTGGCTGAGCCTGATCAACAAATTTTTTCTAGACAAGTCCTAGATGCTGACGTGATTTTTATTTTAGGCGGGGAAACTATTCTACTTATGAGTTATTTAAAAAATATTCCCAACTTGAAAGAATTATTTGAAAACAAAGTTATCTCCGGCTCATCGGCGGGAGCCAATTTTTTGAGTAAATATTACTACACTATCAATGGGAAAGAAGTGCGCCACGGACTGGGCTGGATATAAAAGTCTTTTGTCATTTTGATCCCCATTTAACCAAAGAATTGGATGAATTAAAAAATTACCAAGAAGAGCTACCTATTCATACTCTGGAGGAAGAAAAATTTGAGGTAATTTTTAATTAAAATCCAACGGGCTTTTAATTCCTTGTAAATTTTTATTGGCGACATGAGTATAAATCTGAGTAGTTTGTAATTTCGCATGTCCCAATAATTCTTGGATATATCTGATATCCGTACCGTTTTCAAGTAAATGAGTAGCAAAGCTATGGCGAAGTGTGTGCGGATGAACTTTTTTGGCCACCTGAGCCTGTCGCGCCGCTTGAGCAACAATTTTTTGTATGGTCGCCTCGGTCAATCGCCCACCCCGTCCATTGGTAAATAAAAAATCACCAGCTTTTTTAATCCGTGATTGTCCCAATAAAACTTCTCTTAATCTTGCCGGCAAAATTACCATCCTATCTTTTTTGCCTTTTCCTTGAAAGACACGTAATAACATCCGATCAAAATCAAAATCGCGCATCTTTATTCGCACCAACTCACCTACCCGCAGTCCGGTACCATATAGTAAAGAAATTATGCAATAATGTTTTTTATTTTTTGTTACCACCAACATTCTCGCGACTTCTTGTTTAGACAAAATTACCGGGAGATACTTATTTGCTTTAGGACGCGGGATATTTAAAGCAAATGGTCTTTGCCATACAATTTTATAATAAAAAATAATGGCATTGCAGGCCACAGATACAGTACTGGCCGATCTGGATAAAGAAATATGGCTCAAATATCTTTTTACATCTTCACAGCTGACAGCGCGCGGTTCTTTGTCTAAAAAAATTAAAAGAGCACTATTATAATGCACATAGGAATCTATCGTCTTAGTGCTATAATTTCTGATTTTTAACTCTTGTATTAAATTAAAAAACGTCTTGTGCCCCTCCATAATATGGTATATAATTAATTCTATACCCCCTGAGGGTATAGAGATATTTATAACAAAATTATAGCTAATTTATCATAAAAAATCAACAAGTTATGATAAAGGTAGTTCAACAAAATCGCTCGCGCGACTGCGGTCGCCCTTCGCTGGATTTTGTTGAATGGTAAAATAATATAGCATTGTTTTCGCTACGCTCCAAAAACGAATTATTTATAAAACAATATCAATTAACTATGAAAGTATGAAAAATCCGAAATTTATAAATCTTGCAGTATTTATAATTTTCTTTGGAGCATCACTTTTTGAGGCATTCCGTAAACAAAACTGGATAGAGGTAACGCTCTATTTAATTTTGGGTATCCTGTTTCTCTGGGCCGACAGCCAAAGAAAAACTTAAAATAGTCCTTTCTTTTCCAGTTTAAGATGAGGACATAGAAAAATATTGTTTGAAAAAATACATTGGAATTAGGAGTTTTGATAAATGAGAACGAAAAATATTTTAGATTTATTTATATGGAATGTAAATTTTGCCATAGGGATAATAAAAATCTAGTAATAAAAGAATATAGCTACTGGATTTTGGAGCTTTGTTATAATCAATCCTATCTTGGCCGATGCTTGGTTATATTAAAAAGACATACTGAAGACCTTTTTAACATCACTCAGGATGAAACCAAAGAACTTTTTGATATAAGCAAGCACACACGAGATTCCCTCGTCGAAATTTTCAAGCCCGATCTTTTTAATTACGGCTCTTTGGGTAATTTCATCAAGCATGTGCATTTACACATTATTCCTAGATATTCTAAACCCAGAATATTTGATGAAATAGAATTTATTGATGCTAAGTGGGGTGATTTTTATTATCCCTATGACAAAAACTTTAAACTTCCAGAAGCTACATTAACAAGTATAGTCAAAAAAATACGAGAATATATAAATAAATAATATGGACATAGAATTATTAAAAGAAGATAGCGATGGCAAAAAGTATCAGGTAAATGGTTTTAGAATCTATTACAAAAATAAAGATACTATTACCGGTGACAATGATATAAACAAATCAGAGTTAATCTATTTAATAACAGGTAAAGCGGAAATCACGATTCAAGATAAAACCTGGTTAGCAGAAGCTCCTGCCAAAATAGAGTTTCCAGCCAAAACCTACCACAATATATATGCACTAACCGACATATCATTTATCTTGTTCTTCGTATAACAAACATTTTATTTTTTATAGGTATTCACCCAAATTTCATAATTTTCAAATAAAAATTAAAACTTCAGATTAAAATTTTTTAAACTTTTATGAAATACAAACACACTCAAATCGGCTACCTGATGCTAGTGGTCACACTGGCGGTGTTAATGCTTTTTGCACAAATACATATTACATCCTCCGCCGAACCGCCTTCAGCAGACTCAGGCACAAATTTTGCGATCACTTTGATAATGGCCTTAATAGTATCTGTTCTGGCTTCCTTTGGCACTCTCCAAGTAACTATTGATGAAAATTATTTACGAGTTAAATTTGGTTGGGGTATTTATCAAAAAAAGTTTTGGCTTGGCGATATCACCTCCGCTAAAGCCGTAAAAAATAAATGGTATTATGGCTGGGGTATAAGATGGTGGCCATGGCCAAAAATGTGGGTTTACAATATTTCGGGTTTTGAAGCAGTGGAAATAAAACTAAAAGATGGCAAAACCTACAGAATCGGTACAAATGAACCGAAAAAATTAGAGGAAACAATCCTACATTCAATTGATAATAAATCTTCTAAAAATTGATTTGTTCATATATGGTCAAAAAAACAACCACCCCAAAGGCAATACACAAAATACCGGAAGATTTACAGAAAGTTTTAAATTCAAATCCGGATGTACTTACCAAATGGAGTAGTCTTACACCGCTAGCGCAAAACGAATGGATCTGTTGGATAACTATAGTAAAAAAACCAGAAACCAGAAAAAGTCACCTCAAACGACTGTGCGAGGATCTGGCCAAAGGCAAACGCCGACCTTGCTGTTGGCCGGGTTGTCCTCACCGCAGACCAAACGCAAAAAAATGGTTCTGAAACAAACTACTTCAACATCCGTTTCAAATAATGACCGGTAAAACTGCCACCTTTACGGGCAACCTCTTCGGGTGTACCGTCCGCTACCAGCTCTCCACCCTTATCTCCCCCTTCGGGGCCTAGATCTATCAACCAATCCGCGCATTTTATCACATCTAAATTATGTTCAATTACTAGTACGGTATTCCCTTGAGAAACCAATCTTTGTAATACCGACACCAATTTACGTACATCATCATAGTGCAGACCGGTAGTGGGTTCATCGAGCAAATACAAAGTTTTGGTAGTACCGTGTTTGCTCAATTCGCGCGATAGTTTTATGCGCTGGGCCTCACCACCGGATAAAGTGGTGGCGCTCTGACCGAGTGTAAGATAATCTAGCCCCACTTCATTGAGCATTTTCAGTTTATCATAAATCATTGGAATATCTTTAAAGAATTCCTCCGCTTCCTCTATCGTCATTGCCAACACATCGGCAATATTTTTTTCTTTAAAATACACCTGTAAAGTTTCTTGGTTGAATCTTTTGCCTTTACACACTTCACATACCACTTCTACACTAGGCAAAAAATGCATCTCAATTTCTAACACCCCTTTACCCTCACAATTTTCACAGCGACCACCAGCTACATTAAAACTAAACCGGCCATTTTTGAAACCACGGATTCTGGCTTCGGGTGTAGCCGCAAATAACTCACGAATATAATCAAAAGCTTTGGTATAAGTCACTGGATTACTGCGCGAAGTGCGGCCAATCGAGCCCTGATCAATCGTGATCAGATTGTCTAGGTATTCTATACCGCTAATACTTTTACAACTTACCGGTTTATCCAAACGAAACATTTTATTCACTATCGCTTGGCGCAACACGCGGTGCATCAAAGTGGATTTACCTGATCCGGATACACCGGTCAAACACACAAATCGACGTAGTGGAATCTCCACATTCAAATTTTTTAAATTGTGTTCATAAGCGCCTTTAATTTTTAATTTTGGGGTGTCGCTACCTACCGCCCGACGGTCTTCCGGCCCTTTTATTTTTATCTCTCCACGCAAATATTTACCGGTCAGAGATTTATTTGGATCACCGATGACTTTACAATGAAAAAACTCTTTGGCATTTTTTTCTTTACCCAACAATACTTTAGTCGGACCAGAAAATACCACCTCTCCCCCATGTTTTCCCGCCGCTGGGCCAATATCCACGATCCAATCACTTTCTAAAATCGTGTCTTCATCGTGTTCGACAGTTATAATAGTATTACCGGCATCACAGAGACTGCGTAAAGTCCGCACCAGCTGATCATTATCACGCTGATGCAAACCAATAGTGGGTTCATCCAGTACATAGAGCGCTCCCACCAACCTAGTACCCACTTGCGACGCCAGACGAATACGCTGGGCCTCACCACCAGACAAAGTACCGGCCGTGCGATTCATCGTGAGATAATGCAGTCCGACATCAAACATAAATTGCAGGCGATTGTTTATTTCTTTACTCACCATACCAGCAATCTCACGCTCTTTTTCCGCCAAATTCATATCCAGCTCGGCAAACCATTCGCGCGCATCACGAATATTCATTTGCACAATCTCCCAAATATTTTTATTGTTCACTTTGACACTCAAGGCAGTGGCATTTAATCTCTTACCCTGACATTTGGGACAAATCTCTTCGCTAAAAACTTCCCTAGTTCCCAGACCGGTACAGGCTTCACAGTAACCATAAGGACTATTGAAACTAAAAAGGCGTGGCTCAATTTCTGGAAAACTAAAACCATCCTTGGGACAAGAATATTGAGTAGAAAAAATTTGTTCATGTTTATCTTCAAAAATTACCGTGCACAAACCGTTGCTCAAATCTACTGCTTTAGCAATCGCTTCACTCAGGCGCTGATCCTCCAAATTTATTAATGGAATTTTATCTACCACTACTTCAATGGTATGTTTATTGTTTTTAGATAAAACAATTCTTTCTTTTAGACTATGCATTTTTCCATCAACCCGAACTTCCAAAAAACCAGAGTTGTAAATATCATAAAGCATCTGGTAGTACTCCCCTTTACGGCCGCGCACTACCGGGGAGAGCAAAACCAATTCACTTTTTTTATTCTTTTGAGTTTTTATTTTTTTCAAAATCTGATCTTTCATTTCATCCACCGTCATCTTTTCAATTTTGGTGCCACACTCTACACAGTGCGGTCGTCCCACGCGCGCAAACAAGACACGTAAATAATCATAAATCTCGGTGATGGTCGCCACGGTCGAACGAGGGTTGGCGCTGTGCGCCTTTTGATCAATAGAAATCGCTGGCGACAGACCTTCAATTTCATCGACATCCGGTTTTTGCATGCCACCCAAAAATTGACGAGCATAGGCCGAGAGTGACTCAATGTAGCGACGCTGACCTTCGGCAAAAATAGTATCAAATGCCAAAGATGATTTGCCAGACCCTGACAAACCAGTAAATACGATCATTTTGTTGCGTGGTAATTCGAGCGAGATATTTTTCAAATTGTGCTCACGCGCGCCTTTGATAATAATTTTATCTTGCATATTTTAGTTTAAAACGACAAAAGCCCCCGGAACTGCTTTCCTAGGGGGTATGATTAAATTTTACTGATGGTAATTTAATCAATTTTTACCAATCTGTCAACAAATTTAGTGATGAGCACCGTGAGCTGCCGCTGGGGTCGCTTCTTTCTTAACCGGTTTTTCTGACAGTACAGAAACGATCGCTTGCATCACAATCTCAAATTCATTCAAATCAGTCGCACCAATACGATAGCGAGAAAACAAATTAAAAAATAATCGTTTTCGCAAAGACAAAGGTTCACTACAAAGTTTCTTCAGGGCATCCAATACCGGTTTGTCAGTATAACCTGCTAAAATATTTTTTATTACTGCTTTAAAATCTTCATATTTTTCTCCGCGCGCCAAGCTTCCACAAGCTGAAGTAATCAAATTGCGTAAATCCGTGGCTTGCTGTTCTGGCACCGGAATTTTTTCATAAGTGGTTTCCGGATCTATTAGTATCGGTTTCTTATCTTTGGTTAAAATAAAATTTGGTAAAATTGCTTCTCCCCAAGTTCTGCCCGCTTGATGTACTCGTGCCAACTCCGCCGCCATTGGTTTTAGCATGCCCAACCTATCATCTACCGAAATATCTTTTGCCCAATCAAATGGACCAAAATCCTTAATATCTTTTTTATGAGCAAATAAATCGTAAGCATTGATACTTTCCACAAAAGGCATCACTACTACATTTTCCGGCATATCTTTAATAGTTGGAACATTACTTCTCGATTCCACTGTACTTTTCCAATCACGGGGTCGCGGTTTACGCATATTATCCCCGGATAAAAACTCCATAAACCTATCAGAACGGCGACGCAAACTACCGGCCGGATAATTATACAGCATAAACAATCGTTTCCCATCAGGTAAAGTGATAATTTTTGATTGAGTAGTCCAACCTTGCACTTGAGCATCATAGGCCGCCGCTACTTTATAACCTTTGTTAGTAGCTACTTTAGAATCTTCCACTTGTTTCCCAAATCTTATCGCTTCGGTTATG
>Ga0210057_1002812_pt1 | contig 24563 bp, 29 predicted proteins | sample CryGeyCG2114_010_2_FD_183968 | JGI IMG/M metagenome (GOLD analysis project Ga0210057, IMG submission 183968) | Groundwater microbial communities from aquifer - Crystal Geyser CG10_big_fil_rev_8/21/14_0.10 (SPAdes) (version 2) | ecosystem: Environmental > Aquatic > Deep subsurface > Groundwater ...
AAATCTTCGGCTCGAACCTCACCCTAAAAAACCGCGAAGCGGTCGGAAATGGCTTAAATCCCTGGGCAGAGCTTCGCTCTGCCCGCCAAAATCCTGCTAAAAAATCGTTCTCTTTGATTGCGGAGCCGTTGATCGGGATTGAACCGATGACCTCGTCATTCGTTTACACCTCACTTTACAGCAAGGACTAGACTGTATCTTTCTCTTCTTGTAAGCAAGGAGAGACCCTTGTCAGTCGTTCGGGCGTTTAAAATGAAACGCCACGGTCTTGTCCGTCTCACTAGGCGGAGATTAACCGTTATTCGGGATTCATACGGAAATCACTTTCCGAATGGGCAGAAATCTTACGATCTACCAATGACGTGCTCTACCAACTGAGCTACAACGGCACTACTACGCTCCGAGTTACACCGGAGCTTCGAAGTGCGAGAGGTGGCTATCTTAACCACTGCTCGCCCTTCCGAAGCTCAAATGCATATTGGGCGAAGGAGGGAGCTACAACGGCAATTTTTGTTCTCGATATCCTCCAGAACAAAATGGTGGCGTCGTACTAAAAAGTCTACTGCCTGCCCCGTAGCGAAGCGAGTCTGCGAGCTTCTGCTACCGGGGAGCTACAACGGCACTACCACGAAGGCTACGCAATGCAAGCACTACTACAAAAAGCCTTGAGTGCATGCATTATCCTAGTTGATTTGGGAAAGTTTTGCAAAATTGTATTCGGGAATATTCGGGAAAGTATTCGTAATTGATTAGTGACACATGTGACCCCACTCCGTAAGCTTCCCTGCCTTGATTTCTATCGGATCGGCTGGGCGAAGCACCTTCACCTGCGAATCCGTAAGCAATGGGAAGAATCTCCCCCCATCAAGAGCATCATTTATATACCAGGGCTCGTCTTCTGCTATCGCCCATCCGGTAAACCGCTTGGCAGATAAATCGAGCGGAGCGGAATACTCACGGAGCATTTTTCTCCCGTCATCGAGAAAGTATTCGTGGAAAAACGACAGGACGAGTTCGCGAAGCGTTTTGTATATCGGTTCACGGTAGCGCAGAACAGCATGGTTTGTCTTGGTTATAGCACCATAGCACCCAAACCTCTGAAAGAGTGCGACCACGTGGTCTTCATCGCCTTCCGCAGTTCGTAGATCCATGATAATTGGTCGTTCTCCGTGAACCGCGAGCGCGGAGGCAGCGAGAAGCGCTCCCTCGAAACAGTGTGCTTTATTCTCCCGCAAAACCCGACGAGGTGAAAGAAGTGTATTCCCTTTTTCTTCGAAATTGATGGGTATCGTCTCTAAAAAGTCCTGAATCTTTTCAGGAGTCGTAAGTCGTCGAAATATATGTAGCTCCTCTTTCGTAAATCCAAGCGTCACCATACTCAGCTGTTACAGAGGATTGGAGACAATCAGGTTTGAAACATTCGAGAGATAGGAAACGGCGCTATTCAACGCAGACGTGCCGTTGCTTATAGCGGTAGTAAACAATGAACTTCCCGTATCCTCGAGAGAAAAGACTGCGTTGCGGAATTGCTTCGACGCCTCCAGGAACTGCTCTGTCGAGCGGAGGAGGTCATCCACGTGTCCTGTATATGAATCGGGCGTACGAGAAGATCGAAGGTCGGATGCTTTTATCTTCACATCCTCAAAGAAATCCTTGCTTTGATTAACGTACACAAGTGCCGTAACGTCTCGTTTGGCATTGATCTCCGTCAACGCACTAACAAGCTGTTGCCTCCCTTTCTCTGCCATATCTCGATAGGTTCGAAGCTCCGTAAAGAATTTCTGCTTGCTCTCCTTCGCGACGGCTTCCATCAAGTCCTTAGCGCGAGCCTGTTCGATGACAAGCGCTGCCTGCCTGGCGTCACTATCTTTCTGTGACTGTTCGAGCTTTTTCTGTGTAGCGGTGACGAGTGCATCCTGTGCAGCGATGGCCTGCTGTTGTGTCTTTACCGTTCCTTCAAGTACCGTGCTTTTCTTTTGAAGCGTAACGTTCTTCGCTACTTCACTCTTCGCCTTATTCTCTAGGTTTGAAATGGTTACATTTGTTTTGTGCACTTCACCTGCAACAAGCGCTTCCGCCTCTTCATAGACGCGTGTTGCTTCATCAAAATATTTAAACGCAATATTAGAGATGGCTGGGCTACCCCTGAGAAGTGCACTTGCGTCTGCATACCGTCCTTCATCGAGAGCGCTCTTTGCCTTTTTATATGCGTCTTCGGCCACCAAGAGACGCGCTGTTTCGGCAATCTGCTCCTCTAGTTCTGGCGTGATTTTTCCTTCAGTTCGTAGGTTACCTGCGGCGCCTAGTGCAGCGAGGTAGTCTCCTGCTTCCAGACTACTTTCAAATGCTTGAGTAAGCGTTCGAACCCCATCGGCTTTCATAAGATAATATCCGCCCACGCCGAGAGTAGCGGTCGCAACAACCCCGATACAGATCTTAAGCACGAGTTCGTTATTCATACCATCAGTATACTATATTTCTTCTTCACTTATACAGAGGTGTGGATTAGAATTCGAAGGTGTGCAGAGAGGCATTGGCGATATGACCCATCTCTTTCGCGTGTAGGAAGTGAAGCATACGGAGTATACCACCGTGAGTTATCACAAGCGGATGCGTATAAGGACCTTGTTTAACTTCATCGATAAAGGCAAAGAGTCGAGTGCGGACGTCTTTTGCTGATTCTCCACCAAACGGTTGAAAGTCATACTCTTGCTTTTTATCCAGGTCTCGCACATTTGGATACAGTACCTCCGCATCACTCCACGACTTTCCAGCAAGTGAACCGAAATGTCGCTCAACGATAAGGGAGCTCACGATTACCGGTAGAGATAGTTTGCCGTTGACGATATTCGCGGTATCGCGAGCCCGCTTAAGTGTCGACGTGTAGATACAGTCGAATTCACTTGGTATTTCTTTCGCCAACTGTTCAGCCTGTGCAATCCCCTCGTCGTTTAAATCCGCGTCTATCTCACCGGTTATACGACCGGTTTTGTTATGTTCTGTCTCTCCGTGCCGAACAAAGGTGATTTTCATTGTGAGTTAATAATACTCGAAAATGCAAGAAAGTCTCTAGCCATATAACTGCGAATGCGTACCGATGTTCAAAAGAATTACTTCTTCGCCGTATTCTTCGTAATGAACCCTAACATCTCCGGTAACGGCGAAGCTCCGAGTGCCTAGGAATCGTCCAGAAAGAGCGTGATTGTTCAAGGAGTAATGAAATTGGTCATGTACAAATACCTCGAGGGTATCCAAAAACTTCTGCTGAATGGTCTTCGATTGCTTACGCAACGCCTTCTTGAAGTTTCTATGATACGCAACCTGCATGAGATCCGTTTATTTCAGTAAGGATTCTTTTAAATCGTCCATCGTACGAAACGGACCGACAATGTTCTTTCGGTTCTTAACATCACGCTTCATCCGCAAGAAAGCTTTCTCGGTTCCCGCATTAAACTCAGGCAAAAGCGAAAAAACGACCCTCCGCTCCGTCACAAACTTTTTCAACGTGGCGTTAACGACTGAACTTAAGTTCAGTCCCATTTGAGACGCGAGTTTGCTCGCTTCTTCCTTCACGCTTTTATCCAGTTTTATACTCGTCACTGTTTTCATACTACATAGTATATACTTTGTATTATTTGTGTCAATCTCGTTATGTATGTGAATCCACCAATGTGTACTTAAAAGCAGGGACTTTGCAGTTAGAACAACACTTACAACAAACCGAATACTGTCTAATCTGATGTCTTTCTAATCTCTGTAAGTGCTTCATTCTTCCCAAGAAACTGCCCGACCTTACTTACATGATTTTCTTTATGGTCAAACACATGAATCACAAAGTCAGTTAGCCTCTCTTTGACCGCTTGGTCTACCTCCACACTTTCTCCACGAAGCGCCATAAGAATATTATGGTCTTTTTCCTCCACTCCCCCTTTTGCAGGATCCCAAGCTGTTTCACTTTGTTCCATCATCCCGATAGGCTCGCAGTCATAAACCTGCCCTGACTGCAATTTCGTATCAGTAATGATGAAGCAGTCGAGATTAGCGCCATCATCTCCCGTAGTATCGAGTATAAACCCGTAAGGATACGGGTACTCTCGTGAAACCGTCATTGTGCGTTTATACACCAACGTCTTCTCGTCGTAGAGCTTCTTTTTATTTGACCCTGCTTCACTTTCGACAAAGACTTTCGTGTGCGTAGTATATCAAACTACATAGTTCCTGTTCCTGTATAACCAAAAATCCTCACCTAAGTGAGGATTTTTGTTTTGGCGCGGACTAGCTTGCCCCGTGGCAATTCTCCGAGCTTTACGGGGTGGACGACCTAATTTTTAACGACTGGTAAGAAGTATAAAAATGGAAGTACTCTTGTGGTGCGATGTTAGAACTGCTATACGCAACCTCCGAGACCACCTCCATATTCCCCTTCTGTATCCGAGGGTGTAAGATTATTTGTATGGAAGACCTCTCGAACTACGAAAAACTCCGGACAGATTCACAGCAATTTTACGGAACCATTGGCAGAGTGTTTTCTCCGGCGTTTCAGCAGGAGATACACTTCCCCGCCGAGTCTTTCAATCATCTCATCTTCAAGGGCTCGCGTTCAGAGCGCGAGAAACCCTCGCAGATGCTCCGCTTTAAATTGCTCCCGCTTGCGGTAAAGCTTATCAAGCTCTCAACCACTTATCAGGAGTTTGAGGAAACCATCAAGGAGTTCGAGGTGCAGAGTTACAAGAAGAGGATAAAAAAGATAAAATCTGTTCGTTATTGGGGAATTATCGCCATCATTGACGGAAGGAAAATCAAAGTCATCATCAGGAAAATTGGCGATAATGGTACGATGCACTATTGGAGCGTTATTCCGGCGTGGGTTACAAATAAATATCGGGACATCAAATTGTTTAGCACGATGAAAGGAAACCCTGAGGCAGACTAGCCATCAAAAACACCGCCATAAGCGGTGGTTTTGATGTGCCTGCCTTCGGCTTATGTATTAGCCGAATAGGGCTGACGCCCCACAAGCACATCAAAAGTATAGCAAAGATTGCGTGAAGAGGCAAACGAAAAACCCGCACACTCTTGCGAGGCGCGGGTGACTTATGGGGATAGTATACAGGAATGTGACAAAAAACAAAAAGACGCTTTCGCGTCTCTTCGTCCCTTAGTGCGCGGACTAGTGGACGATGTTAGAACCAAGATTGAGCAAGGAAATTGCACACTTATCTACTTTCCAACGCTTTTGAGGGTCTAAGTGCCCTAGGGGGGCTATTCAACACCCCCACCCACCCCAAAGATAGGAACCAAAAAACATGGAGATTCGCGTGTAGGCCAAAAATTTTTAATTTTCTCTAACGCTGTCCGGATTGATACCAGCCTCAATTCGGGAGCGGAAACCCCTTCGGTAACTGCTCCCGAGTTGAGGTAACTATCGTTGTACAAACTACCCCACGGGGCTACTCACTATTTCCAAACTTCAATCGCTACCGTTTATTGAACCTATCAAGAATACCATTGAAAGTCCCGTAATCTGGTTTTGTTATTGCCTTGTGTATCAGCTTAAAGAAAGTTTCGGGCTTCATGTGTCCTGCTCCTTGTCCAAAAATCCAATCCTTATCTGTACCACCAGCTTTTCTATAGAATTGGCAGAACCTTATTTCCTTATGCGGGTTTTTATGATGCTCGTCTTTTTGCCATTCTACAAGGTCAAGGATGCGCATATAATCACCCCACTTCGGGAAACGCTCTATCAACATAGCTCGCCCAAGTATTTTCCCCACTGATTTACCACTTCCTACCGCTTTAGGGTGGGGATAGATTATGTCTCTAGGTTTTTCCCTTATTACGCCCATGGGAGAATTATTCCTTTTCGTATTTATTGATGTAATTTCGTACAACTTGAGCGACAGTTTGATAGTTTATGGGACGTGTTCGTTCCACACAGTATTTGCTCCCAAACCATTCAAGTAACGGTTTGGCTCCTCTGTTTCTATTACACTCCATGCAACAGATAGCTACGATTTCCGAAACTGGTTTGCCCTCCCGCATGTAACTTCCTACGCTGTCCCAATCCTGCCGGTGATTGAGATGCTCTACCGTATCTCGGTCCTGTTCGCGAGTTCTGTCAAACCGCTTGCTACAATACACACAGGTTATATCTCGTCTCCGAATCTCGGCCAATTCTTTTGCCGGTGGGTAAGTTGTCTTTACTTTCAGTACCATAGTGAACAAATTGTACCCTATATACCCCCCCTGCCGGTACACCCGAAATAGACCCCCCTGATTGTAGCTACTACCGGAAGTGCGAAGAGATGCACTAGGGCAAGACCCCCACCCCCACCCGACCGCGTTTTGGATGTAACTAAACTTACCCCCTACTACCACCTTTGCGTAAATCGGGAGACGGCTCCACATTATTTCGGGTTTGCAAAAGGAGTTTTCAAAATAATTTTTTTAATTTTCTATACGGCGATCGAAATAGATTTTCCGCCACATGTATAGTAATGGGTTAAAACTCTTATCTTAAAAATAGTTTAGCACTCTTGATAAAGTGGGTGTCCGCCTGTCTGACAAGGTTCATACCCGCCATCGCTAGATAAATCAGGGATTACATCACCTTTTAGGAAGATGACGATTCCAATGATAATAGAGAATATAATAAGTCCTGTGATTATTTCTTTCATATTTAGCAGATACGGGATTTAGAAAAATCGAGGAGAGAACAATGCCGCAAGTATAAATATCCAACCAACAACATACGGCCAAAAAAGTCCCTCAATGGGCGAGAAGATATTCGCCGCAATAAAGAGTACGCCCATAAGCGCGAGTGGCCAAGATGCACTGTCCTCTGTTTGTTCGTTTGATGTTTTCATTTCTTCGTTACCTCGCAATTCCCATCATCATTATTCCCACAAACCCAGCTAACGCGAGCCATCGCGCCTGAAACAAGATACCCACCGAAAAGAGAACGATGAAAAGAACGGTGAAGAACATAGTTAGTTGCTCAATCTCTCTTAGAAAAATGAATGGAGTGCTCTCTTACTGCCTCAAGACAATTTAGGGATATACAACCACCCACCTTATTGAATACAGCCAGATTCTGTTTCTTTGCCTCCACATAGAAAAATACAGCAAGAGCCGAAAACCCTAACACAAGTATTCCTATCTTAAACCAGTTTTCATTGAGAAACTTTTTCATTGTCTTATCCTATCTACTGAAGGCAAATTAAAGACTAAATCCGAACCCTACTGCTACTTTTATTCTTCCATGTGAGTTTTTGCCCGCATAGTAAGTTCGGCTTCAAGCATTTCAAGTGCTGTCTCCTCATTATTTTCCGTTCGTAAGAATAGCTCCAATGTTTCCTCCACCATCTCTCTACTACGGTGTCCGAACCAACATATTTGAGGAAACCTTTCTGGGTCTATATCAATTCCCGCTAGTGTAATTGGATCGTCCATATATGTTAAAGATATAGTATTCATTGCTTCACTGCAAAGTCGCCTAAACCAATTCGTCCCTTGCGAGTTAAAATCGTCTGTCGGCGGTGCGGGAGAGACGGTCTAGGCCGGTATTCTCGGCAAACAGCGCACCTCGGCTGTTCTCTATGAACCGATACTTCATGCCGCGTTCTTTGCACCACGCAGAGCCCGCGCTACCTCCAGCTCGTAGAGATTGATAAGTTCATGCTCCTGCGTAAATGGGTTTGGTATTGTTCTGGGGGCATTGGGGTCATTCGCGGGGTCTAGCTTCTTCGGACGGCCGGGTCCTGATTTGCCGTGATTGGCCCGACAATCGCGGACTTGGACCAGAAGAGAGGCAAGAAATAGGGATGCTTTTGTCTCCAGTTTTTCGCGCATAAGAGATTGAAGGAGCGCGTACTGCTCTTCGGTAAGGCGGACGAGAATTTTTTTTGTTTTTTCTAGGGGCATGTCTTTAATTTTATTTTTCAGCTTCTTAATAATTTCACGATACAAGTCATCTCCCAAGAGTAACCAGATTCAGGATAACTCCAAACGGGTCCAGTTGGCCCAGTCATCTTTTTTTGCGTTTGCTCCCACGCCCTCGTAGAGCATCCATTGACCGCTATAATCACGATGATTTGTGTTTGCAATGATGCCACCGAATACCTTGCGCCCATTTTCTCTTAAATGGTCTATGTATTCATGCAGGCCGTCTGATTTGTCGGCAAAGTCGGCAAGGTGTATGCCGTGCGGGTCTAACAATCCGATACTTCCGTCTTTCATCATCAGAACGAAATCAACATAGAACGGAGCCAAGCCATTACCTTTTTTGTATGGAACGGCAAAGAAGATAGCATCGCGGTCCCCATTCTTAAACCACCACGAGACGCTATTGCGCGGTGAGTCCAAAAACTCCACAAACCTTTTCTCTGCATCCGAACCCCATTTTGCAAAGAATGGTTGCATGACCGATTTTTTCGTTTCAATTTCGGTATATTCTTCATCAAACGGGAGCCGATCCGGTACTTTCCACAAACCATCGGCAAGTTTCTCCTCTCGCTTTTTCGCCTCTTGAATATGGTCCAGTTTCGCCATGTCAATAACCGCCTTAAAGTACGGCTGGTTATCCTCACTCAAAACAATGGAAATAATATCTTGAAACTTGTCCGCCTTTTCCATGCCAAGCTGTTTTTTGAAAAACTGGTATATCGCTCTTTTTGTATGGCCGATAGACCTATCCTCGGGATGAAACTCCGGCGCAAGACTCTTTCGGATGAAATAATCAAACAACCTTTGCAAGTCCATATCGCTTGCCGTATTAGTAAGCTGTGCGTTCGCGCGGATATGTTCACCAGCAACCTCATCTATATTTTCCGTCTTCCAATCCGAAATAAACGCGGGGTGAACACGCTGATTTTTTGTTTTGATTTTCTTTTCAAGCCCATATTTCTGCGCCTCCCCAAGAAATAAAGCGGTAAAGATTGAACTCAAGCGGGTCTGCTCGCGATGTCGCTCCCTATGGACCGAAGGCAGACTTATCTGCTCATACTTCTTATCTCGCTTGCTCGTATGTAGCACTATATAGCCACGCCCGATGTCATCTTTGATTTCAATATCCTCAAGGTTGGTATAGACATAGGAATAATTGAGAATCTCATTGTCGTGATAGCCGCGCTCCGGCTCGGGCATACGCATAATCCGTCCAATTGTTTGAATGGAAAACACCGGACTAGACCACTCGCGAAATAGCACAAGCACTTGGGCGCGGGGACAGTCCCAGCCGAGCGCGATTGCCTGTTTGAATATCAACACCTCCACCTCATTGTCATTACGCGTGATGTTTCCCAAGTTTTGCTTATCCTCGGAGAGATAAACTGCCAGCTTGTTATTCTCAATACCGATACCATGCTTGTCTTTAAGGGTTCGCGTAATCATCTCCTGCCGGTCATCATCCGCTTGTCCGCGCCTATCCGGTAGCTGAATAAGCAATAGAGGGTTGATTGTCATGCCCGCCGCCTTATACCCCAGCGCAAGCTCTTCTCGCTTCTTCAATGCTTCCCGCAAGACAATATCGTCCGTGCTTCCGGCCAGATCGCTTTTTATTTTTTCGGTCTGCCCTCTTTGTAGTAGTACATTTTTGAAATCCTCATTAAGCACTACCGACTTCTTTATCATTGCCTTTCCCGTCATCCCCTCTGCCTTTATTTCGCCGATATCAACACTCACAATCTTGTCGGGATTTTCCATTACCGGCGTTGCGGATACTTCAATCGTCAGGTTGGGGGCGATGGCCGCAATAAGATTTTTTGAGGTTTCGGCTTGAGCGTGGAAATGGCTCTCGTCAATTACCAGTACCACCTTGCGCCCTGCTTCGCGGGTACGTTCTATGACACTTGAAAGATTATTGTCTTGCTCATTCTCTCGGATAACGATGTTGTTGTTTTGCCGTATACTTTCCCAGTTGAAAAACAAAACCTCATTCTCGCCAATACGCCGGTCGTTTAGGTCATCAAAAAAGGAACAGTCCATCGCTCGCGAGTGTTCAAAATGCGCTTCAATTTTTTCTTTGCTTTGCTCGTGAAGCTGTCGTGGCGCCGCCCATATAAACGCGCACGGAGAATGACCTGTATCATCGGCAAACCTTGCCAGAAACTCCGCCATGATAATCGTCTTGCCGGAGCCGGTCGGCGACCTGAACATTAACTTTTTCTCGCCTGTCTGCCGTAGGAGCTTCTTTGCGTACTCCAAAATCTCGCGGACCGCCTCGTCTTGATACTTTGTCAGTTCAAATGTCATGTCGTTTGAAATATACGCCTATAAACCCGCATAATCGCCTCGGGAATGGGTGCGACTGTTACCTTGCTCATATCTGCAAACTCCTCGTCAAAAGTGTCATCACCGAGCGAAAAAATATACACGCTCCATACGCCGCCAATTTTGATGATGTCTTTCTTGAGCGCGGGTATATCATCCTCGTCAAAAACGATGCCAGTGTGTCGCTTGCCGTTCTTGAAAATCTTGATCGCTTTTGTTTCCTTCACCGATTCAAAAGTGTCCTCGCGCATACAGAGCATCTCTGTCGCCTCGTGCGTCAATATCTCTTTGTTTTTGTCATTCGGCTCTGCACCCACAAATGCTGTGCGAAAATATCTGAGATTGCCACCAAGACCAGCTACTTTTTCACCGCTCGGACCTTTATATCCTTGAATTACTTTTGCAATGCGTGGATAGCAAACCTCGGAAGCTATACTGTTCTCATCATTCGTGCAGAGAATAAAACGGCGACTGCCACCGTCTTCTTCGTTGAGCTTTAGGATTGCATGGCCCGTAGTCCCCGAACCAGCAAAAAAATCAAGTATGGTTGAACTGTCTTTTGTAGTGAGCCTTAAAATATCGGAGATTAGAAAAATGGACTTCGGAAAATCAAACTTTTTTGTACCAAGTATTGTCTCCAAAAGTTTCGTGCCGAAGTGATAGCCGTGATACTCTTTTTTTATCCAATGCGTCTTAATAACCGAGTCTTCGCGTAGCTTCTCATACAAGACGATGCCGCCTTCTTCCTTCTTTGCAACTATATCACCGCCACTGGCAAGCTTCACAAAAGTTTCTTTTGTCGTCTTCCATGTTCTCTCAACACCTTTGTTTGTTATCGGTAAGACCGCGCCATATCCAGACTTCTCATCAAGGCTAAATCTTTTTAAATCTTTGCTTACGAAAATAGGATAAAAAAAGTGTGGCTTATTTGCACGCAAGCTATATTTTCCGTCCGTAAGTCTTATAAAGTTCTTTAGTCTAAACTTGCCCTTCTCATCTTCTTCCTCATATCGGCTCTGTTGTTCGGCATCAAAAACAACATTATTGAACTTTGCTTTGTCTTTATTTCTTGCGTACACGAGCATGAACTCATTGGAGGTACCAAAAAACTTTTCTTGGTTCCTGCCCTCTGGTTTGTGAACAACCGTGATGACACCTAACCTGTTCTTTTCATCAAAAATCTCATTCATAAGAAGCCCGAGTGTAAATAATTCGTGGTCGTCAATCGCTACGCAAATAATGCCATCTTTTGTGAGAAGGTTCTTTGCAAGTTTCAACCGATGCGACATAAAAGACAGCCATTTAGTGTGCCGATAGGTGTCCTCGGCATCAACATAGTCGTTGTTGTATTTCCAATCTCGTGCACCAGTGTTATACGGCGGGTCAATATATATGAGATCAATCTTGCCTTTGTGGGTATAGTTCAATACAGAGACGCCATGGTAGTTGTCGCCTTCAATAAGCACGTTGGTCGGCAGGTTTTTGTCTGAAACAAGCTCATTGGCGGCAACCTCACGCAAGACAGGTAATTCAATCTTGCATCGCTCTGCAACATCTTCCGGCTTACCCTCAAATACGAGGCCATATTTTTTCCGTTTACGAAGTCGCGCAACCTCAACCACGAGTTGCTCTCGGGTCCAAGTATCGTATTTTGTCCTACCGGTTTTAGGTACAACCGGAACGGCAGATGGTAATTGTAATTTGGGAGACATAGATGACTATGAGTATCTATACCGAGAAAATATATCACATATAGAGTGGTACTCATAGTCGGTCGCCTTATTGTCGTCATCCACCCTATCCTTTAGGAATGGTGAAGGAAAGCGACATTTTAAAAAAGTTTGGAAATAGAGTTAGAAATCTCCGGGTTCAAAAAGGCATCGCCTCACAAATGAAGATGTCTTTTAAGACTGGCCTTGACCGTACCTATATCGGCGGTATAGAGCGTGGTGAGAGAAATGTCGCCCTAAAAAACATAGAGAAGTTAGCGGAAGCCCTCGGAGTTGAATTAGACGAGTTGTTCAAGTTATAGACTTTCTTCTTGAATGGCTGAAACCAATTATTGAACGCTATCCGGCGATGGAAAAAGAATATCGGCGGTTAGAACTGACAGAAAACAGTGCGACACATAGACAAAAAGACGCTTTCGCGTCTCTTCGTCCCTTAGTGCGCGGACTAGTGGACAATGTTAGAACCAATCTAGTTAGTTATTTTAAATATTCTCTTTAGCAGAAAATAATAGAGAAATATGCTAACCACAACTATTGGGAAGAGAACTATTAATTCACCTCCAAAGCCTTTGCTCACACTGGAATTAAGGTATAACCGAACTATGCCAGCCGCAGTCAAATTACTTAGACATAAAGATACTACAAAACAAAGAAATTTCTTAAATTGTGTTGACATGGGTATATGTTACCACAGTTCAAACGTCCCATATGTCCACAGAAAAAGAGCCCTTCTTCAAGGCTCTTTTTCTCGATGCGCGGACTAGTGGACGATGTTAGAACCAAGATTGAGCAAGGAAACAGCACACTTATCTACTTTCCGATGCTTGCAGAGGCGTAATTTACCCCACCCCACGTATGACTATATATCCGACACAAAATTAATCCCATAAAAAAGGATTGCGGTTTAATGCAATCCCCCAGCACCAAACTGGTGCCGTTACTACTTGAGATCAAACTCCCCTTTTTTGACCCCGTCGATGAAGGCCTCCCATTCACCGCGTGTGTATTCAAGCGTCGTTTTCTCCGGATCGCGGGTGTGGCGAACCGCCACGACATCTGGCCGGATAGCGACCATCACGCACTGGTGTGTAATCCTCCTAGTGCTACTTGAGGTTTGGAACTCAGCATCGTCGAATTTTGTTTGGTTCACGACGGCATTCTTTGTCTGCATTTTGTCCTTTCAGAGACCTTGTTGTTTTCGCACATAAGATTACATGCGCAAGATCAATAATTCAGAGTTAATCTATCATAATCACCGAAATAATCAACCATCTTGTTAGAACCAAAAAGTCCCTTCTGTTAAGGGACCTAAGGGAGAAATCTTTCTTGGCGCGGCCGATGGGATTCGAACCCACGGTCTATCCCGTGACAGGGGATTGTGTTAACCAGACTACACCACGGCCGCATTGTTCCATCAGAGGAAACGTCTCAAAATGTACCAGATTTTCCGACCAAACACAAACCCCTCCGTGGGTACAGATCATTTTACCCAAGGAGGAGTTACCTTTCAAAAAGGTTACTTTTCGCTATCTCCACACCCGTCACAGCTTTCTTCTCCGCATTCTTCGCACTGTTTTCTTACTCGCACATGCTTCATATTCTTCACATTACCAATAAATGCGAAACTCCTTCGTCGCAGAGCGACGAAGGAGTTTTGAGTACCTTATTTGCCTTTTACGTGCTTGTGCTTCACGTGCTTGTGCTTTGTCATGGTTAGTAGATGTTACCACCACTAATACTCTTTTTATTCGATCGCCCCGAATAAAATTCATCCATATGATATCAGCGAGCTGACTTCGAACAGAAGTGGATGAAAAAGTCTCGTCACGAAGTAGAAAAAAAGCAAGAGAGATGCTGGAAAAGACATACACCGTACTGTTTTTCTGACACCTCACAATCTCTTGCCATCATCCCAAAATCATGCCGAATTACAAAGTAACCCCTCACACTCTCTCGGAATTCTCCCTTTCCTAAAGGGAGTACCCGTTAGGGGGAGGGATTTAAATCCTCCGCCTCGTAGACTCGGCACCTCCTTTACTAAGGAGGAATTGGGGAGTGTGAGGGGTTACATTACAAAACATAGACACCTACACAACAGTGTTGTATTAAAAACAAAACCACCCCGATTACTTCGGGGTGGTTTTGAAGTAGAAGCTATTGACCGCAGGTGTGACCCTCGGTCTTCTCGCCTCCACAGCTTTCGCATGTGTCTGCCATAGTGTGTACTTAACCAGTAAACACAGACAGGGCGTGTACTACCACTCCACCTGCTTTTGCATTATAGCCCGTCGTCTACACAGAGGTAAACTGAACCTGTGCATAATTGTGCCGGAGAATGGAGTTGAACCATTTTCTAGGGTTTATGAGTCCCTCGTTCTACCGTTGAACTACACCGGCGAGGTTTCAATATACTACATCATTTACTTTTCACAAAATCTCTTGTAAGATACAGAGACTTCTACCTAAAAGCTAGGGGCTAATAGCTAAAAGCTGTTATATATCGCGGGGTGGAGTAACAGTAACTCGCAAGGCTCATAACCTTGAGATTCCGGGTGCGATTCCCGGCCCCGCAACCAGCCAATAGAAAGGCCGTCCGAAAGGACGGTTTTTCTGTTGTTGCTGTTGCGTGGGAAGCAAGCAAACTGCTTTGCTTGCGTCGGGAATCGCAGACCTTCTCCCATATCCAGCACTTATTTTTCTAAAAATAAGTGCTGGATGGGAAAGGTGTACTGAAACAGTAGGTTTCGATAAGCGTACTCGCGGTCCCGGCCCCGCAACAAGCAGACAAAAACACCCTAGTTGGGTGTTTTTGTCTTCCGAGCCAGTTCCGTGTTGGTTTCGTTCCGTCTAATTCCGTGTTTTCAAATATATTTGAACTCGTTAAACACTTCCTCGTAGAGACCGATGACGCGTTTCGCTTCCCTTTCGGTAAGGACAAACGAAGCACCTTCGTGCGCTATTTTGTTGCGGACACCGTGTGCCTCCCACGCCATCTGCAGTGACGTAAAATCGCTCGCCTCGATGGACTTGAGTTTCTCGCCAAGCGAATCACCGTGATAACCCATGTGAGTTACCATTTCAGACAACAACACATCGGCCTCAAGAATAGCAAGTCGCCAATCACTTTCGTTCTCGGATTCCATGTGACTCACCACTCGATTCCACCGCTTTGTGGTCGCGCTCTCTGTAATATGCGAGCCTCCTCCACCATGGTGACCCTCTTCCCCTTCTGCGTGAGCATCGTGGTGTCTCGTCACTTCCTCAATATGTTGAATACGGAAAAAGCAGTACGCAATCCCGGTCATAAGGAGAAGCGAAAAAACAGTCGAGAAAGGTCGAAGTGTATCAATAATGGACGTAAGAAGAGGTAACGCGTCAGGTATAGGAATACTCTGAACAGAGGTGAGAATCTTTTCGAATATCGCATTTAAATTAACTGGAGAACTTTGCATAGATACCGACTATTGTAGCAAAGCTTTCCTTACTTCGCATGTAGCCGTACCTGCACGGAACCCTCGAAAAGACGCCCGCACTCAAACAGAATGCGATCATTTCCATGAGCAGCCATAAGGTGAAGGCCGAGGGGAAGAGATTTCCCTTCTCGTTTAACCTGTCCGGACGGAAGCGAAACGGCTGGAACCCCCGCGATATTTGCTGGGACGGTAAAGATATCGGCCAGATACATCGCAAGAGGATCCTGTGCCTTCTCCCCTATCTTAAACGCCGGAGTAGGTGTGGTTGGAGTTGCGATAACGTCGACAGTCTTAAATACGGAGTCAAGTTCCTGTTCGATATGCGTACGTACGCGTACAGCTTTGCCATAGTACGCATCGTGGTACCCCGACGAAAGAACATAGGCACCGAGAAGCAATCGTCGCCGTACTTCCTTTCCAAACCCTTCGGTGCGCGTCAAGACGTAATCGTCAAGAAGTCGCTCTCCCTCTTTATGGAGTCCGAACTTAACCCCATCAAAACGAGAGAGATTCGTCGACACCTCTGCGGGCATAATAATATAGTAGACGGCGAGAGAATGAGGAATCGTAGGAAGAGTAATATTTTGTATCGTACACCCTTGCGCGCGCAACTTCTCGATTGACGCAGTAAAGTTTTCAAGAACATCGGGGTCTATCCCTTTCATAGTGAGAAAGTTTTCCGGAACACCAATTTTTAAATTTCGAATTTCGAATTTCGAATTTCGAATTTTTATCTCTATCGAGGTACTGTCGAGTATATCTGTGCCTCGCAATACTTCGAAAAGTATCTCAACGTCTTCAATGGTCTTTGCGATAGGACCTGCAATATCAAGGGATGACCCCATAGCAATGAGGCCACTACGCGAAATACTCCCATAGGTATTTTTAAGTCCGACAAGTCCACAGAAGGCTGCTGGCTGGCGAACCGATCCTCCTGTGTCTGTTCCGATACCGGCAAGTGCCATGTCTGAAGCGATAGCAACCGTCACACCCCCTGAAGAACCTCCGGGGACACGGCTTGTATCAAACGGGTTTTTTGAAGGACCGAAGGCACTATTCTCTGTTGAACTCCCCATAGCGAACTCATCCATATTGGCACGCCCAAGAAGAACCACTCCGGCCTCCTTCAACTTCCGCGCAACCGTCGAATCGTACGTCGCGACATACCCCTCAAGAATCTTTGATGCGGCACTAACTCGTCGCCCCTTCACTAAAATATTGTCTTTAAGAGCAATCGGAATACCGGTAAGCACCGTTGCCGTTCCTTCCTTAAATCGTGCATCGGCTTCTTGTGCTTGCTCTCGTACATCGTCGAACACTTCAAGATACGCATTCAACTCAACATTCCTTGCCTCAATGTTTTTGAGATACGCCTCTGCAAGCTCCACAGCGGAGAAATCGCCACGCTTCATCGCTTCGTGTGCTTTGCGTATAGTGAGTGTTCCAAGATCAATCATAAAATGCGAATTTTGAGATAAAAAAGGTTGAGTCCTGCGGAGCGGGACACCGCAACTTTGAACTTTTCACTTTAAACTTTCAACTTCCTAGTATCTTCTTCACCTTCACATACTGTCCTTCGCGTTTCGGGGCGGATGATAAAAGAGTCTCGGTATGGATTCCACTTTCGTGCGCGGTATCATCTTCACGCAGTATATTTAATGTCGACGTAGAAGACTGAGCATCAGAGCTATGACCCTCTGCCACTTTATTTACCGACGCGACATATCCGAGAATTGCATCGAATTCTCCCTGCATTTCTCCCTTCTCTGCCTCAGTAAGTTCGATACGCGAGAGCGAAGCAAGCTTTTCTATCTCTTCTATCGTTATTGCCATAGAACGTATCCTACCATATTTATACACAGTCGGCGGACTTGACGCATGAGAATAAGTACGATAATTTGTATTGAGCATTTTCGACGTCTGGTCGACCTATGCTCTTGCACAAAAAACGCACAATCAGACCGTTATGAATGAACAAGGAAATCCCATTCAATCAAAGCAAAAAACTTCTAGCAAAGCCTTTGCCCGAAAGAGGTCCCGTGTCGAGCGCCACACCACGAAAAACCAGTTGCGGACAAAAACTGGCGTGATTGGTGAAAGTGCCGAAACGCTCGAATAGATTTCCAGACACACCTACAGAGGGACGACGCAGTATTGCACTGTGCCGTCCTGTTTTTTATATCATCTTTAAAAACTCCTTTTCATCCAAAATAGGTACCCCAAGTTTTTTTGCTTTTTCATATTTTGAACCAGCGTTTTCCCCCGCAACCACAAAGCTCGTCTTCGCCGAAACCGACTCCGACACCTCGCCACCAAGCGCCTTTATTTTCGCCCTCGCTTCATCGCGCGACAGGGACGTAAGTGACCCGGTCAGCACAAAGGCCTTTCCCTGGAGTGGAAGCGCCGACGCATCCTTGACGACTACTTTCTCTATAGTAACCACCTGCAACAATCTATCGACGAGTGCTTTATTCTCCTTGTTGGTAAACCACGCGACGATAGCCTTTCCCACAATAGGACCAACACCATCAATAGATTCAAGTTCCTCAAAGGTTGCGGTACGGACATTCTCCACTGTCTCAAAATGCTTGGCTAGGTCTTCTGCTGTCTCTTCACCTACTTGCGGAATGGAAAGGCCGACCAAGAATCGAGGCAAGGTCACCGTACGCGCTTTGTTCAATGAATCAAGAAGATTATCGACTGACGTCTCTGCGAAACGAGGAAGTGAGAGAAGTTCGTCTCGCTGTAGTGTAAAAAGATCATCGAAGGTGGTAATGAGACCTGTATCAAGTAGTACATCAATTATCTTCGGCCCACAGCCTTCGATGTCATACGCATGTTTTGAAACAAAATGAGAGAACCTCCTTCGCTGAATAGAATCAGAGTTTCTATCAACGCAACGCCAAGCTACTTCACCAGGAACTCGCTCAATACTCCCCTCCCCACCGCAAGCATCTATTTTCTTCGGCCAGACAAACACCTTCTCTTTCCCGGTACGCATTGAGGTAACGACACTCACAATATCGGGAATCACGTCTCCTGCTTTTTGTATAACAACCGTGTCGCCGATACGTATATCAAGTCTCTGAATTTCATCTTCGTTGTGAAGCGTGGCACGTGATACGGTCGACCCACCGACCGAAACAGGACGAAGGTGCGCAACAGGAGTCACCACCCCCGTGCGTCCCACCTGAAAGGCAATAGCTTCAACGACAGTGGTCACCTGCTCAGCGGGAAACTTAAAGGCGATACCAAACCTCGGTGCCTTTCCGGTATACCCAAGAAGCTCTTGGTTCACTCGTTCATCAACTTTCACCACGATACCGTCGGCCAAATACTCTTCCTTCGGCATTTTCTTCATCCACTCCTTCCAATAACTCACCACCTCGTCCATTGTTCGGACGTGCGCATAGTGAGAATTCACCTTAAACCCAAGAGCGCGAAGACGTTCTAATTCTTCGTGTTGAGACGCGGGAACACTATCACTCTTCGCAATGTCGTAGATGTAGGTCTCCAGCTTTCGTGATGCCGCCACCTTCGGATCAAGTTGGCGAATAGACCCCGCGGACACATTGCGAGGATTGGCAAAAGGCTCCAGCCCTTGTTTCTTACGTTCGACGTTTAGTTTCGCAAGGGTACTCTTTTTCATCCAAACCTCTCCCTCGACAATGATAGACACCGGCTCCCGAAGAGACAGGGGAACCGATTCAATCGTCTTTACGTTTTCGGTGACATCTTCACCAACCGTACCGTCGCCCCGTGTTGCAGCCGTCTTAAGAACACCCTTGTCATATTCAAGTACGATTTTGAGTCCATCAATTTTATGTTCGACAGTATAGGTGGGAATACTATCCCTACCTGCTTCAGCGCGAAGCATCCGCTTCACTCGCGCGTCAAACTCATGCATCTCGTCGGGTGAGAACGCGTCATTGAATGACCACTGCGGTACCTTATGTTTTACTTTTTTAAACTCAGGTAACGGCTTACCGGCCACCCTCTGCGTAGGCGAATCGGGCGTCACCAGTTCTGGATATTCGCGTTCCAGCAGAAAAAGTTCATGCTTCAGCGAATCAAGTGCCATTTCGGAAATCTCCTGCTCATCAAGTACATGATACAAGTATCGATGATGCTCTATCGTCTCTCGAAGCTTTTCAAGCCGATCTTTAATTTCACCAGGTATCTTCTTACTCATATACCGTATAACTTATCACTGAATAACTGAATAACAAAACGGGGCCGAATGTATGTTGGTCATTCAGTGATTCAGTACCTGTTCCTTATGGCTAGTACCTTACTCGGAGGGCTCTTTCAACTCGTCCCGGGTTATGAGGGGCCTCTGGCGTACAATCAGAATCATTTCTTCCTCGAGCTTCAATAATCGTCGTCCCGGGGTTGGGAGGTACAGGAACAGTCTTATCCACCGTCACTTCAACACATGATTTATTAGGGAACTCTGAAGACCAGGTTGCGTAAAAAGTGGTAATAGCTTGAGTGGTACCCGCATCATAGGTAAGAGGAATCTCGATATCATTACATAGTATTATGCGATCTTCTTCTGCGGGAACGTTATTACTCGAATTAGGAAACTTCAGGGATGTTCTTCCGGCAACTAAATCGAAGTAGAGCGCGCACTCGGTACCAGTATCCGCCGCGAAAAAAGCTGCTTCGGACGACTTACCCGCAGTGGTGAGAATAACCTCTTTCATGGCGACATTCGCGATAGCAATACCCATAGCAAACAAGAGGCCACCGACAAGCACAGCAAATAATATGGTAAAACCACGCCGTCCACGTGAAGCATGGAACAGGGAACAGGGAACATGACGCGTTCGTTTATGTTCTGTCGGACGGTTCATGTTGTAAGGTGTAAGGTTCATATTTTTAAGCTTCATGATATATGCTCCATGTTTTATGGGGAGGCGTACCAATTAAACACACTACTACTCACCGTAATATTTCTCCCCTCATTCGTACCTTCGCCCCAGATAACGGTGACCGTAACTCGAGCTTCAATACCAGGTTGTTTCTCGTCAATACGCACTCTTCGCGTATAGTGAGTTTCCGCCCACCCGCTCGTACTGCGATGTCCGAAAAGCCCCATAAGAGCCTCGTCAACTCCAAAAATGGGTGTACCGTCAGAATTAAGGCCGGTATATTGATACAAGAGACAGTCCCTATTAAACGCCTCGGCACAGAGTATCACCTGTGGTCCTACGTCATCAGGAGAAGTCGGATCGATGCCACACCCTGATTCTTCCTTACAATCTTCGAGCCCATCAAGCCATGCCGACGTACCTCCTTTTCCCGAAATCGCGTTTGTATCTTTGAGATTGCGCACGTATTCTATCGCTTCTTGAGCCAAGTAAAATGCCGTAACCTCCTTACGAGCGATCTGTCCCGCCGAAAGTGAACGTTCAGCCATAGTTAATGGCCCCGTAATAGCGAGCATAAGTACAGCAACAGCGACCAGTGTTTCGATGATGGTGAAGCCCGCCCGAGATGAACCATGGAACTTGAAACAGGGAACAGTAAGCTCCGGTGATTTTTGTCGTGTGTATTTCATGATGTATGCTTCATATTTCATATCTTTTTAGATGTCCAGTCGGCGTTGCGACACCATCGTCTCTATATCAAACAACGAGGGAGTCTTACTGCGACCAAGCACCCGCCCTTTCGCTACGATCAGTAACCGGGGCTGTTCATTATCGTTCGGGTCCTCTGCTCCCGCGACAAAGAATCGAAGCTGTTCGACATCGATCTCAGGCGCCGTAATAGGTAAGAAATCACTATCATCAATTGACCTATATATGCTCCCGAGCCCGTCTTCCTCCTCGCGGAATTGGTAGATAATAACTCGATTTTGAGAATCAAGAAACGAAAAAGATTGTTCAGGTTTATTAACGCAGTCTCTCGTCGACCCTTGAGTACCCCCTATTCCGCAATGATACGCGTACCCCGTGCGGATGTTTCGCGACATATTTTCCATAGCAAAATGAAGATTGTTAACCACGGTTTTCATCGACTGTGCCTTACGATTCGCCTCGATAAGTGAGAGAAGACTTCCCGTAGAAATCACCATAATCATCGCGAAAATCGCGAAGGCTACAATCATCTCCACGAGGGTAAAACCCGCAGAGCGGGAATTTCGAATATCGAATATCGAAATCCGAAACAAATTCGAAATTCTAAATTTCAAATCTGAAAGATCAAATCTTTTTTTGTTTGGGATTTTGTGCATTGAAATTTGGATCTTGTTTAGGATTTAGAGTTTCATGCTTCGGATTTATTTTATCGATATCTGCCCCGTATTCCATACCTCAACCATTCGTTTAATACCACCGGGGGAAGTGAGATAGACGCGCGCGGCCTTGTATTCTGATCCAATATCCGTCCGGATGAGTGCGTCCGGATTCGGACGGAGGAACGATACGTCAAGAGTGGTAATCGTCTGATTTGTTTCGGGAACAGAATTAACATTGCATTCCTCTTGCTTTTCACCTCCTGGCCAGGCATCCAGAGCGAGGACACCACAAAACTTCTCTATTTTATTATTCCGTTCCACTCGGTAAATACTGGAACATTCTCCCTCCGCACTCGAAAGGCACCCTGTCTCATCATCGTCTCCCTCGTTATATTCACTATCTGCATTTATATCCGCATAAAGTACAAATCTTTTATCAATACCGTTGCGGAAATGGATGCCATAGGCGTACTCAAACGACCCTTCAAACTGCCTCACACTTACTCCATAACTCTGAGCTTCTCGAAACGAAAGCGCTGTTTCGTACGCAAGTGATGTCATAAACAACTGTTCGCTCACCTTCCCGTATGCAACAAGTACAAAACCCGTAATAATACCGAACAAAACAATGGCGATGAGAAGCTCTAAAAGCGAGAAACCACGCTCCGATGAACCATGGAACTTGGAACTTGGAACAGGTAATCCTCTTTTCCTCTTATTCATAGTATATGATTCATGCTTCATATTACAGATGGAGCAATACTCCCAGCCCGGTCACATCCACGCCCCACACATATACGATAAAAAGACCGACGATGAGGAACGGGGCAAGAGGAAGCTCTGACTTCATTGTAAGATTTCTTACCACTGACCTCAAGCCAGGAAAGAGTATATGTCGCCTTTTTGCGCGTACCGACGTTGGTTGTGTCGTGATAGAAGCAACCGCTTTGAGCGCAATGCCGAACAAGGCGACACCCGCCCCCATCCAAAATCCAATGAGTACTGCTGACAATGCGCCGGAAAAACCAATAAACCACGAAAAGAGGAGGATAAGCTTTGCGTCACCGAGCCCCATCGCCCGACCTCGTGAGAATAGCCATATGAGAGCAAACGGGAGCGCGAGGAGAGGGCCACCTAGGAAGTCGAGAAGAGATGGAGTATGGAACATGAAGTATGAAAAGAGAAAAAGAAGAAAAGAGACAAAAGAGGCGGAGTAGACAAGCTTGTTCGGGATGATTTTGTGTCGCAAGTCATACACGGCGATGGCGATAAGAAAACTCCATACCAACAACTGACAACCAACGACAAACCACCAAGACAAAGAAGCGAAAAGTGGTAGAAGGTAGGTTGTAGCAGAGTAGTCGTAGACTGGTTGTAGGTTGTGATACACGATACTTGCAAACACCGTGCCTGTTAGAAGCTCAACTATCGGGTATTGCCACGAAATAGAACTAAAGCATCCACGACACCTCCCTTTCTGTATAAAGAAACTAGCGACGGGAATAAGTTCAAAAAAGCGAAGTGTCTTCCCGCACGAGAAACAAAATGACCGTTTCTTATTAGCACTCTTCGTTCCATACCGAAGGACCACCACATTTAAAAAACTCCCGATAATAAGTCCGAACAAAAAAGCAAACAGGAGAATGAATTCCATGCTACTAGTGTACCACAAAAAGACCACTCTCTTATCCACCCTGCGGGCCAGGTAAACCCAGCACCTTGGCCAGCCACTAACTAAAGTTAGTACTGCCAAGGGAGACCCTACTCTCGCACATCTGTCTGCGTGCGACGCACAGACAGAGGAGCAACAGCGAAGTAGTCGTAGACTGTGCAATAGTCGTAGACTAGGCGTTTCCGGCAAGGTGCTGGGTAAACAAAAATCTCCACTTTTGGTGGAGATTTTTGTTTAAGCCATTTGGCTTGGTGAAAATAGAGGGAGCTTACGGAGTGTTCACGTTGCTGATGTCGTAGCAAAAAGATGTTCCTGCCGCTCCTGCACAGTTCTTAGTACCATCATCCGGACTGCCAGTAATACCTCCGACCCAACCGCTTTCACCGGTAACCGTGATCATGTCCACATCACCTGCATCAAGTGTTGTAGCGTCAAATGCTTGCTCCATATCTGCTCCGACATGATACGCAGTAGCTGCACCACTTGCTCCCCTATAAGCATAGGAGTACGCTGCACTTGTCTGAGGATCAACAGGAAGTGTGGCAAGCGATTGACCCGACCCACCACCGACGAGCTGAGCTATGGAATCCGCATAGAATCCATTGGCGTCATAGTAAAGCTCTTCTGCTACCTGAATCTGCTTGAGGTCGGCAACACGGCGAGTGTCACGAGCCTTCACTCGAGCGCTGTTCAGTGACGCGAGTACGACCGACGAGAGGATACCGATGATTGCGATAACAACGAGAAGCTCGATGAGGGTAAAACCCTTCTCACTTCGGTGTTTAAAAAACATGTTCATTGAAAATGATTAATAATTAGTAATAACTTTTGAATAACGACTACCGTCACTTTTCGACGACAGTGACCGTACCAATCTTCTTATTCTTACAATATATTCTACCGCAAAAGCACTCCAGAAAACACTATTTCTGTGGAAAACTACTTACACCCTTTAATCATACCTGCGCCTTCGTGCGAGTTTAAACTAATCAGTCCAATAGGTAACGAACCGACACCCTTCTCCAGATATGAACATATCTGATAATCTTGCGTCGTGGCACCTGCATTACCCAGATGGTCGGAAATGGAATATTGACAGGCTGCAACGGATGTAGTTTGGTTACCGGCTGGCGTTGCTCCGATACACGCCGTCGTCCCGGTAGGGTCGTTAAAAATTG
>Ga0210057_1002814_pt1 | contig 24549 bp, 23 predicted proteins | sample CryGeyCG2114_010_2_FD_183968 | JGI IMG/M metagenome (GOLD analysis project Ga0210057, IMG submission 183968) | Groundwater microbial communities from aquifer - Crystal Geyser CG10_big_fil_rev_8/21/14_0.10 (SPAdes) (version 2) | ecosystem: Environmental > Aquatic > Deep subsurface > Groundwater ...
CGTTTTGGCGGTTTTAAAAAAGAATATTGGAAAAAGAAATTAATTCCTCTTTTCTTGACGACTTTTATTGTCGTTTTGTTTTTTTCTTTATTTTACTGGCCTGAAGCCGTTAGTCGAATTAAAATTTCTCCTCGGGAAGAAGCCGTTCAGTTAAGAATTTTCTACAATAAAGAATCTTTGAGTTCTTTGAATTGGTTCGGAGTTGGTTCGGGTGATTTTGTGAATTGGCTCATGGTTAGAAATCCTAATTTGCCACGTAATCTTTATCAGCCGACGCATAATTTATATTTGTTAATCTTTTCGGAAACAGGAATTTTTGGAATCTCCTCGTTTATTTTGTTTATTGTTTTTTTAGTTAAAGATTTTATTATAAAAACGAAAATGGAAAAACTGCACCATTATTCTTTCTTGCTCATTTTCTCGTCTTTTTTGTTTTTGGGGTTATTTGATCATTTTTTGTGGACTCTCCAGCAGGGGAGATTTATGTTCTGGATGGTTTTGGCCTTATTGAGCCTTGGGTGGCTCGATACCACTCACCGCAAGTTGAATTCGGATTTGGAATCGAATAAGATTGATTAAATATCTGTTGACTATGAAAAGAACTGAACTTTTAAGAAAAATAAAAGACGAAGTTGTTGATCTAAAAGAATCCCCCCTCTATCGGGAAAGAATAAAAAATGGTGTTTTTCCGGTTATCGGAGAAGGGAATCATTGTGCCAAGATTATGTTTGTTGGAGAGGCTCCAGGGAAGAACGAGGCTGAAACGGGAAGACCGTTTTGTGGTATGTCAGGCAAACTTCTGGACGAATTTTTGGCTTCGGTTAATATTTTGAGAAAGGATGTCTATGTTACTAACATCGTCAAAGACCGCCCGCCAACAAATAGAGATCCACTTCCTGATGAAATAAGCATTTACGGACCTTTTTTAGACAGACAGATAGAAATAATCAAACCAAGAATTATTGCTACTCTTGGACGCTTTTCAACGGATTATATAATGCTAAAGTTTAAAATGGATTCAGATATGGAATCGATTGGCCAAATGCACGGAAAAGTGTTTGTAACTAAAACTGGATATGGCAAAATAAAAATTATCCCATTATATCATCCGGCCGTTGTATTATATAATAGAAATACAAAAGACATTTTAATGAAAGATTTTCAAGTGTTTAAGCGATTTAGATAGAAATGGAAAACATTCTGCAATTTATTCAAGATAATCTGCCTTGGTTAATAGAGCACAAATATGTTTTTATATTTCTTGGCGTTGCGGTGGAGGGAATTAATACCACCATTCTTGCCGGGTTTTTGGCCTCCATAGGAGCTGTTGCTTTGTGGCCGGCTTTTTTATTGGCTCTTGCCGGCCAGATAATTAATGCTTCGGGCTGGTATACTGTTGGGTATTTTGCCGGTTCAAAACCTATAGACAAATGGGGGCGTAAAGATGAAAAAAGCCGAAGGATAATAGAAAAAGTTGAACATTATTTTAAAAGATACAGCGGGCGGGCGATATTTATCGCTCATATTACATGGTCGCTTACAATCGCCACCATGGTAATGGCCGGTTCTTTTAAATATAATTTTAAAAAGTTCACCCTATATAATTTTTTTGGCTCTTCGGTTTGGGTTTTGATGGTGTTTTTCGTGGGTTATTTTTTTGGTCAGAGTTACAGATATTTATTTGATTATTTTAAAAATATAATCATCGGAATCCTTTTTCTTGGAGGAGCCATTGCTGTGGGCTATATTCTTAAGATGATATTCCGCTTGGTGTATGTTCGTTTTCTTTTTTTCAACGAACGTCTTAAAAAATTACATTATAAAATGAGGGATCATTTAAATAATTTTTTTTCCGACAAAAATTCCGAAAATGGTAATAATAAAAATTTATCTTAAGACAAGCTGATTTTTTTAGTTTTTTGATAACGCCTGTGGTGATTTGCCTGCAGTGAACAACGTCGAACTGTCTGCAGTGAGTTATCCGAATCCGCCTTAGGTTCAACAAATAAGCGCAACGCCTCTCATCTCTATTAGTTAGCTGACAAGCAACTTGCTTTTTCGGGCACGCCGTCCAGGCCTGCTGGCCTAGCGTCTCGTTCTTGGCTCGTCAGCCTCCGAAAGTCCCTCTAAAGCAAGTTGCTTGCCAACTAATCCATGTTGCACTTGCAGGTTGAATGTAGCTGCCTGTGGATTGCTGAATTTAGGTGGTTGTGCTATGATAGGGTCATTCAAATGAAAACTAAGAAAATAGCCTATATTCTCATTTTAATGCTGTTTTTCAGCACTGCGTCTTCTGTTTTGGCTGTTGAAGACAACGGTAACAGATATCTGGTAAAATCAAACTCTAACTTTTGGAAAAAATCTTTCACTGTCCGTCATAATTTTGATAATGGTTTTACTGCGGATCTTTCCGATTTTCAATTGAGATTCGCCAAAATATTCGGAGTTGAACTCGAGCTTGTTAAAAAGGTTTATATTTTGCCGGCTGAACAAACCGAACTTTCAGCACCCAAAAAGAATGTTCAAAAGAGGATTTTTCCGTCCGAACAGGTTCCGTGGGGAGTTAAGTCTATTTATAACGAATCTGTCTTAGAAAAAACGAACGGTGGTGCCGGTGTGAATGTAGCTGTTTTGGATACTGGTGTTTTAAAAACACATCCGGACATAAAAAACAGAATTAAAGAATGTAAAGATTTTTCAAACAATAGGACCCCTCTTATAGATGGAAAATGCGATGACAAAAATGGCCATGGCACTCATGTGTCCGGAAGCATAGCCGCCGATGGCGGTTCGGATGGTCAGGGTATTTACGGAATTGCTCCAGGAGCAAATCTTTTTGCCTATAAAGTTTGTTCCGACAATGGGTTTTGCTGGGCTGACGATATTGCGATTGCGATTCGAGCTGCGGCTGAAAATGGCGCCAATATTATTAATTTGAGCTTGGGTTCTGACGCCGAAAGTCAACTAATATCAGATGCTGTGAATTTTGCGGTTTCTAAAAATGTTTTAATTGTAGCCGCCGCCGGAAACGATGGTCCTTATGACGGCAGTATTGATTATCCTGCAGCTAAATCTTCAACTGTGGCGGTTGGAGCGTTTAATTCTGTGTTGGAAATTTCCGAATGGAGTTCAAGGGGCATTAATTCACTTTCTGAATTTTATGTTGTTGAGGATGGCGATATGGAATTTGCCGCTCCCGGGGTTAGTGTTGAATCAACGTGGAAAGACGGCGGATATGCTGTTTTGTCGGGCACTTCAATGGCCGCTCCTCATGTATCTGGCCTTGCCGCTAAACTTTGGCAGAAAGACGCTGAAAACCCGGCTTCTTCAACCAGAGATTTGCTCCATTGGTTTTCAGTTGACCTACAGCCGTCTGGAGACGACAATTCTTCCGGTTGGGGATTCCCAAGATTATAATTTACAATTTGCGGTGAGCAATGTTGAGCCCACCTTTATTTAATATCGTTTTTTTAGATTAGCTGCTGGCTAATTTTTTTATTTTTTGTTATTTTATAATTATCTTTTTCGATAAATTTTTTAATATTTGATTATGAAAATAAATCATGTTGTCCGAACATTGGTTTTATCGGATTTTTTTGTTAATTCTGGTTTTGCCCTTTTTGCTCCAATTTTTGCCGTTTTTGTGACTCAACAAATTCAAGGAGCATCCTTAGAAATAATTGGTTTTGCTGCGGCTATTTTTCAGATATTCAAATCAAGTTTGCAGATACCCATTGCCAGATACTTAGACAGGAATCATGGTGAGTATGATGATTTTTATTCTCTTATTTTTGGAACTTTTCTTGTGGCGATGGTTCCATTTATGTATATTTTTGCTTCAACCGCGAACCATGTCTATATTATTCAAGGGATTTACGGAATAGGCGCGGCTTTTACTATCCCTCCTTGGTATGCAATATTTTCTCGGCATATAGATAAAATGCATGAAAGTCTGGAGTGGTCTTTTGATTCCATTGCGATTGGTGTTTCCGGCGCTTCGGCCGCGGCTGTCGGTGGGATTATTGCTCAAAGATTTGGTTTTCAGGCGGTATTTGTGTTTGGTGGAATTTTAGCCATATTCGGTGCTTTCCAACAGATAAAAATATATAAAGATTTGAGGGTCAAAGTTGCAAGAGGTGAAGTTAATCCCCAACCATTTAACAAGTAAGAGAATGTTGCAAAATATTGTCTGAACTGCCTGCGGTGAGCAATGTCGAACTGCCTGTAGTGAGCTTGTCTGTCTTGAACTTGCCGAAGGAGTCGGATTTGCGTTGGGCTTTATAAAAAAGATATAATTATCAAGTGGCTAATTACAGAGTATTGCTTCTCGGGGGAGGTAGTGGCGGACATGTGTTTCCCTTGATTGCCGTTGCCGATTCACTTAAAGAAAAAGCCTCCCAAAAAGGTATTCTTTTAGAATTGATGGCAATGGGTGAGGGAAGTTTTTTAAAAAATGTTTGTCTTGAGCGAGGGCTTGTTTTTAAACCTATTCTTTCCGGTAAAATAAGAAGATATTTCAGTATTCATAATTTTTTTGATTTTTTTAAAACCTTTTTTGGTCTCATTCAATCTTTTTGGCACATATTTTGGTTTATGCCGGATGTTATATTTTCTAAAGGAGGTTACGCTTCTTTCCCCGGAACTTTGATTGGCTGGTTTTTTTTCATACCCGTTTACATTCATGAATCTGATTCTGTGCCGGGCCTCTCAAATAAAATTTCGGGTTTATTAGCTAAAAAGGTATTTATATCTTTTAAATCCACGGAAAGATATTTTAAAGCCGGCAAATCTTTTTTAACGGGCAATCCTGTCAGAAAAGATCTTTTTATTGTTGACAAAGAAACTTCAATTCAGATGTTCGGACTTGATCAGAATAAAAAAACCATTTTAATTATCGGAGGAAGCCAGGGAGCGCAAAAGGTGAATGAAGCGGTTCTCAATTCTTTGGTTATGATGGTATCTAAATTTCAGATAATTCATCAATGTGGACAAGGGCAGTATGATGCGGTTAAGGTCGAAGTAGAAAGGCTCATAAAAGAGGGTGAGGGCCATTATGCTGAAAATATAAAAAATAACTACAAGTTTTTTCCGTTTTTGAATTCCAAGCAGTATGCCGGAGCTCTTGCGGTGTGTGATGTGGTCATATCGCGGGCTGGAGCCGGTTCTATTTCAGAAATATCTTTTTCGGGAAAGCCGGCGATATTGATACCGATATCTAATTCGGGAGGAAATCATCAATTGGAAAACGCTCTTGAATTTTCCAAATACGGCGGAGTGTATATAGAGGAAGAAAATCTTAATCCGAATATACTATTAAATCAAATAGAATCTTTGCTTGAACCGGAAAAATACCAAACAATAAGTGAAAAAATAAAAACCTTTGCCCATCCAGACGCTTCGGATAAAATAGCCGAAGCTTTGTTGGGTCAGGTATAAAATAATGCAAAATATTATAATTGGATTGATTGTGGCGATTCTTGTGATAATTTATCTCAAGCTTCGGAAATCAACGCATTCAAATAAAAACTTGCCTGCAGTGAGCAACGTCGAACTGCCCGTGGTGAGCCAGCCGAATCCGCCCGCAGTGAGCAATGTCGAACTGCCAAACGATAGTAATTTACCCGACAAGCTAAAAGAATCTTCCAAATCTCAATAAAAAATTCATCTCAAGTTTAAAAATGAAATTTTTTAGGCAAAAAGAATATTTTAAAAATCTTGTCAAAAATAAAAGGCTGGGTCAAGCCTATCTTTTGTGCGGACCCGAAAACATCGGTAAAAAAAGTTTTGCTTTGGATGTTTTTAAGTTTGCAAACAATAGAGAAGCTGAAAATGATCTTGATTTTAAATTTATATCTCCGCACGTTGAAGAAGGAGAATTGTCTACTGACAGGAACGGAACCAAGATTTATATAGAAGATATCCGCAAACTCAAGGCTTTCTTGTCTTTTAAACCGCTTATCGGACCCTATAAATTTGTTGTTATCAACAATGCTGATCGGCTGACGCTTGAGGCCGCAAATTCTATTTTAAAATCGCTTGAAGACCCCCTGCCGTTTTTAGTGTTTATGCTTATCAGTTCCAGGCCCGGTCTTATTTTGCCGACCGTTGTTTCCAGATGTGAAAGGGTTAATTTTCTGCGTTTCGATGAAAAAGTGGCCGATGAAGAAACGATTAAATCCATAAACAAATTTATCGAAGTATGCAGACAGGGAATAACGGAGCGTTTACAATACGCTAAAAAGATTTATGAAAAAGAAGATTATCAAAAACTTGTCGTCGATCTGATTTATTGGCTTCATGCTAAAGATAAGAAAAACCTCCGAGTTCTAAAAAATCTCCTGCATCTTAATCAGCTTCTTTCTCAGCCTCAATATAACCACAGATTAGCAATAGAGAATTTTCTTATAAATTTATAGGCGTGAATTAAATATTCCTTTTCGATTTATCCACTAAAAATATTGAATGTCGTTAACGGATGGAGGGTTGAAATTTCGGGGAATTTTAAATATGATTAAAAGAAAGAAATGTATAAAGATTTTATAAATCAAAGAAAAAAAGATTTTGATCAAGTTGTTGAACATGCAAAAAAAGAAATTGCCGGAATAAGGACCGGTCGAGCTCATTCGTCCATGGTAGAAGATATTCAAGTAAACTATATGGGTTCTAAATTGAGAATAAAAGAACTTGCCACTATTACTACGCCCGAACCCCGTGTTATCTTTATACAACCATGGGACAAGAGCGCTATTGCTGTCATCGAAAAAGGCATCAAAGACAGTTCTCTTGGCCTTAATCCTTTGAGTGATTCAAATGGCGTCCATCTTACCGTGCCTTCGTTAACCGAAGAGAGGCGAAAAGAATTTATAAAATTGCTTCATCAAAAAATTGAATGGTCCAAAATAAAATCAAGGCAAATAAGAGAGGACATTATTAAAAAGATCCAAAACGAGATAAAAGAAAAAAGGGCTCGGGAAGATGATATGTTTAAAACCAAGGAAGAACTTCAAAAAATTATGGACGATTTGAACCAAAAGCTCGATGAAATGACAAAAAAGAAGGAACAAGATTTAATGACAACTTAAAAAATGATCACGGCTCTTATATTTATTATTGTTATTGGCGTTCTTATATTTGTCCATGAATTCGGGCATTTTATTTTTGCGAAAAGATCCGGCATGAAGGTGGATGAGTTTGGATTTGGTTTTCCGCCCAGGATTTGGGGCATAAAAAAAGGGGAGACAATTTATTCCATAAACCTGATACCTTTCGGCGGTTTTGTTAAAATCCTCGGTGAGGATGGTGAAGAGAAAAATAATCCGAGGAGTTTTGGTTCAAAATCATTTGGAGCAAAGATTAAAGTCATTGTGGCCGGCGTTTTGATGAATTTCTTTTTGGCCGTATTTTTGTTAATGGCAGTTAATTTTATGGGTTTGAGGATAGGGGTTATGGACAATGATATGGCAAATCAAATTGCTGATAAGAAAATTCAAATAATTCAGGTATCAGAAAACAGTCCGGCCCAAGAGGCAGGGTTGAGTTTGCTTGATGAAATAAAAGGTTTTCGAATAAACGACTCAACTTCCACGGTAAGCACAGTTGGAGAAGTCCAAAATTTAATAAAACAAAATTCCGGAAAGTCGATCGTTGTTCTTTTGGAAAGAAGTGGCAAACTGCTTGAGAAAGAAATCGTTGCGCGTGAAAATCCTCCGGAAGGAGAGGGTGCCTTGGGTATATCTCTTGCTTTGACCGGTGTCGTAACATACCCATGGTATGAATCTATATGGCGGGGAGTTTATGATGCGATCATGATCACCGTAAATGTTGTTATCGGATACGGACTTTTGTTTAAAAGTCTTATCTTTGAGGGTCGGCTTATTGCCGATGTTTCCGGACCGATAGGAATAGCTAATCTGACCGGTCAGGCCGCACGTATCGGTTTTAATTATTTGATACAGTTTACTGCTCTTATTTCTATTAATTTAGCCGTGCTTAATATTATTCCATTTCCGGCCTTAGATGGAGGCAGGGCGGTTTTACTTGTTATTGAAAAATTCAGAGGTTTGCCGGTAAATAAAAAGATTGAGCAATCCATAAATACTGTAGGATTTTTACTGCTCCTTTCTTTAATGGTTTATGTTACATTTAAAGACATTGTAAGATTATTCTAATATGCGTTTGTCTCAACTTTTTACAAAAACACTTCGTGAGGCGCCGGCAGATGAGATGGCGCTTAATGCTCAATATTTGATAAGGGGCGGCTTTATTTCCAAGGTAATGTCCGGAGTTTATGAATACCTGCCTTTGGGTTGGAGAGTTTTGAATAAAATAAATAAAATTATCAGAGAAGAGATGGATGCCATAGACGGACAAGAGCTGTATATGTCTGTTTTGCAAGATAAAGAAACATGGACAACTACCGGCCGTTGGGATTCGGCCAAAGAGGTGATGTATCAATTTAAAGATAATTCCGGTAAAGATTTTGGGCTTGGCTGGACGCACGAAGAACCATTGACCAAAGTTGCAAGACATTTTATCGGTTCTTATCGTGATCTGCCGAAAGCCGTTTATCAGATACAAACAAAATTTCGAAATGAACCGAGAGCCAAATCCGGTCTTTTGCGGGGAAGAGAATTTTTGATGAAAGATCTCTACAGTTTTCACGCAACAGAAAGAGATCTTGACGAATATTATGAAAAAGTTGCCGAGGCATATAAAAATATTTTTCGGCGAACAGGGGTAAAAGCTATTCGAACTTTAGCTTCAGGCGGATTATTCTCTAAGTTCTCGGACGAGTTTCAAGTTTTATCTGATGTCGGCGAAGATACTGTTTTCATTTGTCAAAATTGCGATTACGCTTCAAATGCTGAAGTTGCTGAAAAAAATGGAATCTGTCCCAAGTGTTTTTCAAAAGATTTAGGACAAACAGATTCGACTGACTCACCACAAGTAGATAAAAAAATGAAAGAAGAAAAAAGCATTGAAGTCGGAAATATTTTCAAACTCGGTAGTAAATTTTCAACCGCTTTCGAATTAAATTACATTGATGAAAAAGGTCAATCCCAGCCCGTAATGATGGCATCTTACGGAATAGGCCCCAGCAGACTAATGGCCACGGTTGTTGAGACTAACAATGATTTTAATGGAATAATCTGGCCCGAAAGCATTGCGCCGTATAAGGCTCATTTAATAGTTTTGGATGATAAAAAAGAAGAGTCGGAAAAATTATATCGGGATATGATGAGAGAAAATATTGAGGTTCTTTATGACGATAGGGAAGACAAAACAGCGGGAGAAAAATTTGCCGATGCTGATTTGATCGGATGTCCTATCAGAATAGTGATTAGCCGGAAGACTTTAGAAAAAAACAGCGCTGAGATAAAAAAAAGAAATGAAAAAGAGCTTAATCTTGTTAAGCTCTCGGATGTTATTCCAGCGTTATTGGATAACTGAACCAATATCATTTTGAGTGAGAATTCGTTTCAAATTCCCTTTTTTGAAGAGATCAAAAACCCTGATTTTCATTTGATATTTTCTTGCCTGTTCTACGGCAGGCGTGTTAACAATTTTCAGTTGTTTTTCCACATATTCAGAATAACTGATTTGCGGAACAAAAACGGCATCCGGACAATTCTTCGGATCTTTGTCATAAATGCCTTCTACCTTTGTTCCTTTAAGAACAAACGAGGCATGAATCTGCCTTGCTCTTATAACCATTGCCATATCCGTTGAGAAACCCGGATTGGCCGTTCCGCCGACCAAAATAATGACCCGGCCTCTTTTTAGGTGATGATCAGCTTTTCTTGGAATCCATTGTTCATACAACATGTGGCCGTCTAAGGCGCTCATAACCCTGGTTTCAAGTTTAAATACTAATTCAAGTATTTCTTGTAAAAACAGACCATTTTGAATAGTTGAGAGCATTCCAATATAATCCGGAACATCGGAATTTTTTAGTTCTGGAAAATTTTCTTTTTGTTCATCTCCTCGGACGATATTGCCTCCACCCGGTAAAATAGCTATTTGATAGCCGATTTCTACGCAAGATTTTACTTCTTCGCCTAATGCATAAATCAAGTTTCTATCAAATATATTTTGTTTACCTCCGAAGGACTCTCCGCTGATTTTTAAAAGAACTCTTTCTTTCGTCAAGTTCCATCCTTTTTATACTTATTCTGATAAATATTTTGCATCTTTACAATCATTTTGTCAATAAGTTTTGACAAAATGATTGTAAACTATAAACTTAAGGCCAAAGCATCAGATCTATTATGTTTAATAAAATATTCGGCTACTGGTCAAAAGATATAGGAATTGATTTGGGTACGGCTAACACTCTGGTTTATGTTCGCGGTAAAGGCATTGTCATTAATGAGCCGTCAATTGTTGCAATTAATCAAAAGACCGGAAAAATCCTTGCGATAGGCCAAGAGGCTAAAATAATGGTTGGACGCACTCCCGGATATATATCAGTCTCACGACCGCTTGTGAATGGTGTCGTTTCTGACTTTGAAGTAACTGAACAAATGCTCAAATATTTTATTGATAAGGTCCATCAAGGAAGTTTTACTCTTCTTCCCAGGCCCAGAGTTGTGGTAGGAGTTCCTTCCGGTGTAACCGAAGTTGAAAAACGAGCGGTTGAAGATGCCACTTACAATGCCGGAGCCAGGGAGGTTTATTTAATAGAAGAACCGATGGCCGCCGCGGTTGGGTCAAGATTGCCTGTTCAGGAAGCTGTGGCCAATGTTATTGTGGATATAGGAGGCGGAACGACCGAGGTTGCGGTTATATCCATGGGCGGGGTTATTGCATCCCGTTCATTAAGAATAGCCGGAGATAAATTAAACGAAGACATTATTCGTTATCTTCGGGAAGAAAAAAAACTTCTTATCGGAGAAGCAACTGCGGAAAATTTAAAAATAAACCTTGGATCAGCCTATCTTTCTGAAGAGAATAAAGAAGACCACGTTCGGGGTCGAGATCTTGTTTCCGGCTTGCCTAAAGAAATAACTGTAAATTCAGAAGACGTAAGAGAAGCAATAGCCCGTTCCGTAAAAAGCATTGTTATGGCTATTAAAAACACCATTGAAGAAACTCCTCCCGAACTTACTGCTGATTTGATCAGTCGGCATATATTTTTGGCCGGAGGCGGAGCACTATTGAGAGGATTAGATAATTTAATAGCGCATGAGACCAAATTGTTTGTTAAGATAGTTGATGATCCTCTTACGGCCGTAGCCAGAGGCTGTGGGTTTGTGCTTGAAAATATCGAACAGCTTAAATCGGTTCTGATTGCCACCCAAAAAGAGGATTATCTATAAAAAATCTCAAAATCAATATTTAGAAAACTAATTAACTTTTCAAATTATTGATTTGCTGGTTTATTAAGTTGAGAAAATCTCCGTTAAAATTATTATCATTTTTTATTTTAACGGCTTTGATTATTTTTATTATTGGTCGTTATGCATCATTTGGCCGATTTTCGATTGTTCCTCGTTTTGTTATTGATTCATCGGCTTTTATCTTCGGAAGGTTTGAATATTTAAACAGATTTGCCGGTGAGTTAAAGAGATTTCGAAGTTTGGCCGATGAAAATAATAATTTAAAGAAAAATAATTTTAATCTTCTTTCGCGTCTTGCCATGTTGGATATCCTTGAACAGGAAAATGATTTTCTGAAAAATGTTTTAAAAATAAAAAAAGAAATTAGCCCGGATATTATTTATGCCAACATTTTCAATGTTAATCTCGGACATGATGGTTACAACGTCCTGCTTAATAAGGGATCCAAAGAAGGTGTTAAAAAGGGTGATATTGTAATTACCGAACAAAAAGCGTTATTGGGAATAGTTGAAGACGTGTCTGATAATTTTTCTCGTGTTTTATTTGTTTTTGATCCAAAGTTTAAAACAACCGCCAAAGTTTTGGGTTCTGATGTTGTGGGAATTGCTAAGGGGGCTTATCAAGATAAAATGCGCTTAGAACTTATTTCTAAGGAAGATAAAATAAAAGAAGGGGATATTTTAATAACTACCGGAGATGACATGTTTCCACCCGCTCTTTTGGTTGGTTTTATTTCTTATGTTGATTCCAACGAGTCAGGAATATTTAAAAATATCCGGATCAACCCGGCAATTGAAGAGCAATTTTTAGGCAGAGTTATCGTTTTAAGTCTATGAAGTAGTTTCAAAATCATCCCTATTAATTAATTTATGGCTGAAAAACTTAATCTAATTTTAATTTTCGTGGCTTTATTAGTGTTAGACGGGATTTTTTTGCCTGCCGTTTTTGGTTTTAAAGAAAGTCTTGCCGTGTTTATTTTTATTTTGGCGATGATTTTAAATTGGAAAGTTTCATCTTTTGTTTTGTGGTTCGGGTTCGGTTTTTCTTTTTTTCTTGAATTTTTTTGGAAGCTTCAGCCGGGAAGCCTGCTGTTTTTATTTTTAGCCGTGGCCTTGATTTATCTTTTAACTTCTTCTTTGCTTGCAATTAAAAGATATGTCGGGGCTTTAATATTAAGTTTTTGTCTATGGTTTTGGTTCTGGAATAACGGTTTTATGACAGTCGTTACGTCGTTTTCTGTGTTTGCGTTGTGTTTTTTTCTTTTTGATCATGTGGTAAAAATTAAAAATAGCCCCGTAAAATTCAATGGTTAGATTATTTAAGCAAAAAGAATATAAGATTTCATTGGATAATGAAGAATGGGTAACCCCTGAAGAGATTTTGGTTGATTCAGGCAGTGAGCATTCTGATATTGAAAAGCCGATTCTTCACGGTGTTTTTAGATTTACTTTTTTTTCAGTCCTTATTTTTTTGAGTATCGTGTTTATTTTTTCATTTAAGATTGCAATTTCCGAACATGATGAGTATGCTCGCATAGCTCTTAATAACAAATCCGTTAATTTTTTTGTCCCGCCCCCAAGAGGTCTTATTTTTGACCGTCTCGGACGGCCTTTGGTTAAGAATGTGAATCGTTTTGATCTGCTGGTCATTTCAAAAGAAATAAAGGAAAAGGGATCGGTTGAGATGAAAAGAATAGCTGAAATTTTGAAAATTTCTGAAGACGAGTTCAAGGTTTTAATAGATGAAAATTCTCAAAAAAGTTCTATTTTTTTTGCCGCTAAAAATTTAACTAAAGAACAGGTCTTGGGCATGAAATATCTTGACCCCAGAGGTTTTTATACAGTTTCCTTTTCGGATCGTTTTTATATTGAAGGTCATCAATTTTCTTCAATTTTAGGTTATGTCGGTAAAGTAAATATTGAGGATTTGAAAGATGAATACTATAAACCGACTGACATGAAAGGAAAGCTCGGAATAGAGCTTTGGTATGAGGAGTTATTGAGAGGTGAACACGGGAAGATATTTTTTACTTCCGAAAAACAAAATTATGATAACTCTGAAGAAGAAAATGAACATCAAAACTTTTTGGATCCAGTAATGGGCCAGAATTTGGTTTTGAATATTGACTATGAGCTTCAAAAAAAACTTTACAATGAACTTTATGACGTTCTCTCAAGAGCTAACTTGTCTCGCGGAGCTGCAATAATACAAAATCCTTCTAATGGACAAGTTTTGGCAATGGTGAGTTTTCCGTCTTTTGATAATAATCTTTTTGTTTCTGGTTTATCGGAAAATGATTTTAAAAATCTTTTTGAATCCAAATCAAGGCCGTTGTTCAATCGGGTTATCGGCGGTCTATATAACCCAGGTTCAGTCATCAAGCCTTTTATGGGTTTAATGACTCTTCAGGAAAATATTTTTACTTCGCAAGATGTAATTCGGGATTGTGTTCGTTTGGTTGTTCCCAATCAATTTAATCCTGATTCGCCCGCTATTTTTAAAAATTGGCGAGAAGATACCGGATTGTTTAATCTCCGTCGGGCGATCGCTGATTCTTGCAATATATATTTCTTTATTGCCGGAGGAGGATTTGGGGACATCAAGGGTCTGGGAATAACTAAAATAGCCGAATATCTCAAATTGACTTGGGTCGACAAAATTTTGGGCATTGACTTGCCGGGGGAAGGTAAGGGATTTGTCCCAACGCCGTCGTGGAAAGAAGATGTTCGCGGTGAACCATGGTATCAAGGTGATACTTATAATGTATCTATCGGTCAAGGTGATCTTCTTGTTACGCCTTTATGGTTGAATTCGTATATATCGGCAATTGCTAACGGCGGTTTTGTGTATAAACCTCAAGTTGCTCAAAGAATAGTAGATGAAAATAAAAATGACATTAAAACATTTCAAAAGGAAGATATTCTCAAACTTCCTTTTGATGTTGATGTAATTTCTGAAATAAAAAACGATATGGAAGAAACCGTTATTTCCGGCACTGCTAAGCTCTTGCAAAATTTGCCTGTCAAAGCGGGGGCGAAAACCGGCACGGCTGAAGTGATAAAAGGCCAAAGCGTCAACGCTTTATTTTCGGCTTTTGCCCCGTTTGATAATCCGGAAATAGCCATTACGGTGCTTGTGGAGGGTGCGTCTTCCAATCAAGGTTCTGCAATCGTGGTGGCCGATGAGGTTTTGAAATGGTATTTTTCAAGATAAATAAAAATAAAAAACTTAAAAATATTGAGACGATTGCTTTTTCTTAAAACTTTTAGTATATTAGTATATCTTAAATAATCGATAACTGACGATTGGCAATCAACAACAAAAAATCAGGTTGTTGTTATTTGCGAATTGTAAGTTGCAAGTCGGATGGAAAATCAATATTTTAGTAAAGAAGGCCTGGAAAAATTAAAAAATGAATTGGAAAAAAGGTCTTCGGTTTTAAGGCCGGAGATAGCCAAAAAAATAAAAGAAGCAAAAGAAGAAGGAGATATCTCTGAAAATGCCGCTTTTGATGCGGCAAGAGAAGCCCAAGCTTCAAACGAGGGCAGAATAGAAGAAATAAAAATTATTTTAGAAAACGCGGTAATTATTGATAGCAGTATCAGTAGAAGCGAAACAGTCATTGTCGGTTCGGGAGTTAAAGTAGATTCTGACCGCGGGGCGCAGGATTTTATAATAGTGGGCGCCACTGAATCCGATCCTATCAAAGGATTTATTTCCAATGAATCGCCTTTGGGTAAGGCTTTTTTAGGGCGAAAGAAAGGTGACAAAGTTGAGGTTAAAACTCCAAAGGGTGTTTCTGAATATAAGATACTTGAAATAAAGTAGTCGTTTATTAAATAGACCCGCCGGAAGGCGGGTCTTGTTTTATTTCTTTCTTTTTTTTCTTCTCTTTTCTATCGTTTCTTTTCTATCGTTAAAACAAGAAACGTGTCTTCATCTATTTCTTTTAATACAAATCTCACGTTTCCATTATGGAGATAGGTGGCTTCAGAGAATCCATTCTTTATGATTCGTCTGATTCTTTCCACCTTGTCGAAGTTATCCTCTTGAGCATTTTCCAACAGGAACCTTGCTTGTTCTTCAACGCTTTTTTTAGAGGATACTTCAAATCTTTTAGTGAATCTTTCTAACGAATGTTTGGTGAAAAAAATATTTTTTCCACCAATTATTTCTTTTGCGCTTCTTGGCGCAAAAGAACGTCGTTCTTTTCTTTTACGACTCATCTTTCTCCTTTTGCCCCACGATGGTTAGGAGCTTTCAATATTATATTAAATTTCATAGATTTTGTCAAATCAAATTTTGTGGAATGTTTATTTGTTTTTTGATAAGATTTAGTAATGGCTTTAGAAGAAATACGCAAAAAAAAGATAGACAAAATTAAAAGGCTTCGCGAGGATGGCTTGGATCCGTATCCGGCCCGTTCAAACCGGACTAATTCCATCAGGGAAGCCATTGATAATTACGACGAATGGAAAGAAGAAAAATCGATTGTTTTAGCCGGAAGAATAATGGCGAGGAGAGAACACGGCGGTTCAACCTTTTTTGATATTGATGACGGTTCCGGGAAAATACAAGCTTATATCAAAGAAGATGTAATCGGAAACGATGAGTATAAGCATTTTCAAGAATCCATAGACCGTGGAGATTTTGTTGAACTGGAAGGTCTCCTTAAAGATACCAAAAAACAGGAAAAAACTATTTACGTAACCAAATACAGACTGCTTACAAAGGCTTTATTGCCTTTGCCGGAAAAATGGGAAGGTCTTCAGGATACGGAAGAGCGGTTTCGCAAAAGATATCTTGATTTGATCATGAACCCTGAAGAAAGGGAGCTTTTTGTCAAAAAATCTAAATTTTGGCAGGCAACAAGGGAGTTTTTAATCAAAGAGGGCGGATTAGAAGTTGACACTCCGGTTCTTGAACAAATTCCCGGTGGAGCCGATGCCGAACCTTTTAAAACCCACATGAACGCCCTGAACATCGATTTGTTTTTGAGAATATCACCCGAACTTAACCTTAAAAGGCTTATAACCGCCGGATACGAAAAAGTTTTTGAGATAGGAAGAATCTTCAGAAACGAGGGCATAGACAGAGAGCATCTTCAGGACTACACCCAAATGGAAATGTATTGGGCATACTACGATTATGAAAAATTAATGGAGCTTATTGAACGTCTTTTCAAGTTCATAGTTGAAAAAACACTGGGAAATTTTAGCCATCAATATCAGGATAAAATGATCAACTGGAATTCTTCATGGAAACGTTACGATTATTTTAGCGAATTTAAGAAATACACCGGACTTGAACTTCAGGCAATTGAAGAAAGGGATTTAATAAATTATGCAAAAAATATCAACATTGATACCGACAAACATGTTGGAAAAGGTCGGATCATCGATGTAATTTTTAAGAAAAAAGTCAGGCCGAATTTGAATGAACCAGGGTTTTTGGTTTTGCCTCCGATCGAGATTGAACCTCTCGCAAAAAGATATCTTAAAGATCCGAGCCGGGTTGAGCGCTTCCAAATTATGGCCGGAGGAACGGAATTAGGAAAAGGTTTTTCCGAATTGAATGATCCCATTGATCAGCGTGAGCGTTTTGAAGAGCAGGTCAAATTAGGTGAAGCCGGTGATAAAGAAGCTCAAAGAATGGATGAGGATTTTGTGGAGGCCTTGGAATACGGAATGCCGCCTACGGCTGGATTCGGAATGTCCGAAAGATTGTTTTCTTTTCTTGTTAACAGGCCCGTCAGAGAAATAGTTTTTTTCCCGTTGATGAAACCAAAAGAAAATGAAAAGCAAAACTTTTGAAAAACAAAGTGAAAATATTCTAAACAGAGAAGATTCTGCAGAGCAGAAGGAGCAAAGAATATTTGATGCCGAATATTTAAAAGAAGTTTTAACCGGAAAAACTGAAGAGATTGAAGATTCTTTAAAATCATTTGAAGTTAAAATAGAAAATCTTGCTAAAAAAAATCCTGAAAAAGCCGATAAGTTGCGCAGGGTTTTGGAAATTATTTGGAAAAGATTCCTGTTTGGTTTTAAAACGGCCGGACTTTTGTTTCTTATCGGGACTGCAAATTACGAGAAAACCAGATACGATGTGGCGGAGGAATTAGATTCGGATAAAAATATCAGATATATTCATGAAGACGATGAAACAACTAATATTTTGGAATTTCTTTCAGGAAGAGCAGAATTGAATCGAAAGATAAGATTCAAATTTGCCAAACCAATGATATTGAAACATTTAGATTGGGCTAAGGTTAAATATTCAGAAGAATTAAAAAACGCGGAGGAAGAGGATCTTTTTAAATCTATTTTTCGCAGAACGATGGAAAAGTCAGAACCTAATAGGCGAAGGGTTTTTCTGGACAAATTTATTAATTCCAAAGAAGATTGGCTCGATGCTTTTGTTCCGATTAAAATAGACAGGGCCGATAGTATTTATAATGCTTTGTGGAAAGTTGAAAGACTGTCGGGCAATCCCAAAATAAGATGGTTGGATGCCGACGAAGGGATTTTAAAATCAATCGCATTAAATATGGGAGGAGTCGCGTATTTTCAACCGTTTACCAACACTGTTTATTTGAGTTTCCCTGACAGAAATTTGGCTTCTCCTGCATATTCTTCAGAACCTTTCGTGTCAGAGTCTGTAAATAATTTTGTGATGGAATCGTCTCATGCAAAACAGTTTAACGAGAAACCGATCGGCACTTTTGCGGCTAAAGTGTTTGATAGCGTTAATTTTATTATTAATGTTATAAAGCGGGGAAATTTGTCAGGTGCTTATTCCCTTCAATATGAAGAACCGGGCTCGGTTGAACACGAAGCGCATTCTGTAATAGAGCCGGAGCTTAGAGAAAGTTTTTATGAAGAAATGAAAAGTAATTCCGTTTCAAAAACCGGTGAACGGGATTGATTAATGAATTAAAATAATAATGAATAAATCATCAGAAAAAACACAAGAATACGCAGAAATAATGTCTGAATACATGGATTCTTTTTTGGTAGAATTAAAACAATTGGAAAAAGAATCAGAATTAGAATAATATAAAAACTATGCTTGACATTAAATTTATTCGCCAAAATCAGGAAATTGTTAGGACTGCCATAAAAAATAAGAAAACCGTTTTAGATTTGGATAAACTTTTGGCTGTTGATGAAAGGCGTCGTCATCTATTGATGGAATCGGAATCTTTGAAAGCCGAACAAAACAAGCGTTCCCGAGGTCCGCAATCGCCCAAAGATCTGGAAGAACTGAAAGCCTTAAAAGAAAAAATAAAAATTATTTTGGACGAGTTGTCTTCCGTTGAAGAAGATTTTGAAAAACTTATGTCCATGGTTCCAAATATTCCCTCTGAAGATACGCCGATAGGTCCGGATGAGTCGGGCAACAAAGTTTTAAGACAATGGGGCGAGATTAAAAAATTAGATTTTGAACCTAAAGAGCATTGGGAACTTGGAGAAAAACTCGGCTTGATAGACAATGAACGGGCCTCAAAAGTATCCGGCGCAAGATTTACGTATTTAAAGGGGTTTTTGGCCTTGATGCAGTTTGCCCTTATTCAGCATGCCTTATCAGTTTTTACCAATGAAAAAATTCTCAAAAAAATAATTAAAGAAGCCGGTTTGGACATAAAATCAACGCCTTTTGTTGCTGTAATTCCGCCTGTTTTAATAAAACCTGATGTTTTTCAAAAAATGGCTCGTTTGGAACCGAAAGAAGAAAGGTATCACATTCCAAGCGATGATATTTATTTGATTGGAAGCGCCGAGCACACCTTGGGCGCAATGCATATAAATGAAACTTTCGAAGAAAGGAATCTCCCCTTGAGATACATAGGCTATTCAACCGCTTTCAGAAGAGAGGCCGGTTCTTACGGAAAAGACATGAAGGGGATTTTGCGACTCCATCAATTTGACAAATTAGAGATGGAGTCGTTTTGTCTTTCTGAAGATTCGATCAAAGAACAGGATTTTTTCGTGGCCATTCAGGAATATCTGGTCAAGTCTTTAAATATTCCTTTTCAAGTTGTGGCAATTTGCACCGGCGACATGGGTGGTCCCGATGCAAGGCAAATAGATATAGAAATGTGGATGCCGGGCCAAAACAGATATCGCGAAACGCACACCGCCGATTTGATGACCGATTATCAAGCCAGAAGATTGGGCACCAAAGTAAAACGCAATCCGTCAGCCGGAGGAGGTTCTGAATTTGTGCACATGAACGATGCCACGGCCATGGCTATAGGAAGGACGTTGATTGCTATTATGGAAAATTATCAGACAAAAAAGGGGACAATAGAAATCCCAAAAGTTCTCCGAAAATATATGGGCGGGATGAAGGAAATGAAGTAAGATTATGCGTTCTTACGATATAAAAAAGTTGAACTATCGGGACAAACTGGCGAGAAGGAATCGCCTTGTTTTTATTTTGAGAAACGCGGGATTGGCGGCCGCACTCTTTTTAATTGCCGGTGGAGGAATATATTTTTTATTTTTTACTGAAAACTTAAAAATAAAAAATATCACCGTTAACGGCCTTGAAACCTTAGAGCAGGATGTCGTTTTAGCAGAAATAAATAAGCAATTCGACGAAAAAAGTTTCTCCTATCTTGAAACAAAAAAAAATATTATTTTTTTTGATGCTGAAATGCTGGAAGCCGATCTGCTTTCGACAAGTCCTGTTTTAAAAAAAGTCCAAGTGGAAAAACGTTTTCCCCACGAACTTTTTATAAATGTTGTTGAAAGAAAAGCTCACGGAATTTGGTGTTCCGCAGATGAGTGTCGATATTTTGATGATGAAAAACAAACGTGGGGTTCGGCCGGAAGATCTTCGGGATTTTTGTTTTTAACAATAGAAGACAAAAGAAAAAAAGATAACTTTAATATCGACGGAGATTTTTTTGAGGCCATAAACCAGGTTGCTCTAAATCTTTCAAAGTTAACGATAAAATCGGTGGAAATTCCAGAAGATTCTTTTGATGAATTTAAGGTGTATACGGACAAGAGTTTTTATCTTGTTTTTTCTTTAGAGTCAGATATCAAGGAGCAACTTAAAATTTTGGAAATTTTTTTGGAAGAAAGATTTTTGAAAGATCCAAATTTTTCGCCTCAATATTTAGATTTAAGAATTGATGGCAGAATATATCTTAAATAAACCCCGCTCTTGAAGTCAGATTGCTTCCAGCAAATACTTTTTTTTCAAACAAATTATGGCTATATAGTAAGTGGCAACATGTTCAAGAAAAAATCTTTAGATTCTGATCTCAAGGGCGGGGTTGACCCCTCACCTTTTAGACAGATATTTCTTAACAGCTGTCATCTATACGAGAAATTGTTGGGTTTTAAATTTAACTGTGAAAAATTATTTTTAACACGGAAATAAGAGTAGCCGCTGTCTAAAAGGTGCAGGGGTTGACCAGGTAGTGAATTTTCCAATTTCCTTCGGCTTTTACCCACCTTTTTGGCGGGTATTTGGAAAATCTACTACCTGGGTTGACTTTATTTAATGAATTTGCTACACTTAAAACATAATAAGTTCTTTACATTAATCGGGCCAAGGGGCTCGAGAAAAACCAGTAAATGCGATATATCCAGCCATTCAAGTAAGAATATTTTGGGCGATAAGGATTAGGAACATTCTAGGGGTTCTAAAAATAGTAGTTATTGGTTTTTCTCGGGCTCTGCCCGAAGAGTCGGCTGTGGCGGGGAAGAGTTGGTTTTCAAGGCATAGCTTGTCTCGGCGTTTTCCCGTGAACTCATGTAGTAGCTTTTGGAAACGGCAATGTAACCGCCATCCGGGTTATCGGCAAGAAATTCAGAGGCATTTTTATATCTGCCGGAATTTATCCAAAAATACCTTTCTCCCAAATAATAACCGGCATCGGCCCAGCCGAAATAATCCAGACTTATTTTTGAGATTTTATTTTTTTCCGCCCAGCCGGCCAGTCTTTTGGCATCCTGCCCCCAATCAATATTTGAATCAACCACATAAAGATATCCTCCATTTGGTTGTTGTCCTAAGGCCCAAGAGGGGCGGACAAGGACTGTTTGATTGAAATAAGTAAGATAGTAAGGATAGGTTTTAAGATTTTCAAATAAATACCATCCGAACAAAACTGCGAGCAGTGAAACATAAACGGCAAATTTTTTTTGACGGCCCTCGATTTTAAGTTTATTGCCTAAATTTGTCAGCCGGCTCGCCAACAGTATAAACACGAAACCGTAAGTGGGAAGAAGGTGTCGGACCCCAATATTTAAATTGGAACGGATGCTCAAATACCAGTAGATAACGAGCCACAAAAACATGGAAAACTCTGTAAAATGGTTTCTGATCCAATTATTTATATTTTTAACTTGAGTGAATATCGTTGAAATGGCAATAATTATGAGACCCCAAAACGCCAGTGGTTCTTTTAAGAAATAAACAACAGGAAAATAATGCTTCCAGGCGTAATTTCTAATTTCACCTAAAAAATAAGCCGTATTTCCGCCGACAGCTCTTTGGTTAACTAACAAAAGGCCTGTAGCGTAATGAGCAATGGATCTCATGTAAGGTTTATCGGACGCCCAGATGACCGTATCGGCTAAAGCGCGGTTTCCGTAACTCCCCAAATGATAAACAGTATCCGCTCTCTGTTTTTCCGGCGGATAATTTATCGCATGGATTCCGTAAACCGGCCAGACGATAAAAATAAATCCAATCATAAATATCGCGGCAGTTCCAAAAACAATTTTAAATAAATTTTTTATTTTTTTGTCGGGTGCGATAAAAAAAGCCGCCAAGGCTAAAATGATAAAATAAGGAACCAACAAAAAAACGGAGAATTTTGTAAGCTGGGCAATCCCGAAAGCTAAACCGGCGAACCAAATATTCTTTTGGCTTTTATTTTCAAGATATCTCAAAAAAAAGTAAGTTCCGAACAAAACTCCAAAGAGCGCGGCCATGTCGGTTGTTACAAAACGACTGTGGGCGATAACGGTGGGCGAGAAAGAAAAAAGGAAAAGAGCAAACAGTCCGGCTTTGGAATTAGCTTGTTTTTTTGTCCATTGGAATATTAAAATTCCGCTAAAAATAAAAAAAATTAACATCGGCGCTTTCGCAGTTCTGGTTATCAGGTCGGCGTTATTGCCGGAGCCATAAATAAAATTTCTGCCGAATTCCCACTGGCCGTTTATGTCCGTGTTCCAGAACCTTGTTTCAAATACCGATTGCTTCAGGTTGAGCGCAAGCAAAGACAGTCCCGCTAAGTCTTTGGCTAAAGGAGGATGTTCTGGATTAAGTCTAAAATCGTTTTTTATCACATAAGAATAACCGGCGCCGACATGAGGTATTTCATCAACGATAAAAGAGTCATTCCAACTGCTGGAGAAAGCCAAAATGGAGGTTGTGGCTAATATTATCGTTGCGATTAATCCCGGTTTCATTTTTCGAGATAAAAAACAAGATCATTCCGGCCGAGATTCATTTTTTTGAATTCTTCGGAGGAAAGATAAAAAATATTTTTTTGCTCTTGTTTTTTCGATGAATAGGTATCGGTTAAGAACATTATCGTCTGGCTTGGTACGGGTATGTTATTAACCAAAGTTCCTTCAGCGTTGACCACTATGTATTTTTTAAGGTTAGCTGGAGATTGATTTATTATATCAGCCAATTTTGCATAATTTTGATTAAAGGCTGAAGCTGTGGCTTGATCCGGACCCCAAATTTTGAAATATCTCCAGTATTCAACAAAACCTATGGAAAAAAGAAACATTGTTAAAACAAGGGCAACGACAATATGCCGTTCTTGTCGTGAGTGAAAATTTGTTCCGTTGAAGTTTTCAGACGAAGGCGGATCATTGGCCTCATACCAGTCAGAAAGTTTATTGAATATCCACCACATGCCTCGGGCGGTAAAGATCATCACTACGGGTAAAACCCCGATTGTTCTTAATGCGTGAGGAGCTTCAAGGGAAATAAAACCCGGAACGAGCATTATAAAAAACCAGGAGATCAAAAAAGTATGAAGAGTGGAGAAATGTCCGTGTTTTCTTTTAAGCCAGTGTCCTATTTCCTTGATAAAACCTACCAGAAAAAAGATACCTAAAGTCCAATGAAGCATTGGCGCGCCGGCAATATTATGCCTTTGATTAAAGTCGCCGTAAAAGTTAAACATGCCGAGCGTTCCAACTATACTTTCGCCAAGAGATTTAAGCGGATTAGCTGCGCTGAATACAGAGATTCCAGATGAACGTCCAAAAAAATCATCAGGCTGAATCAGAAAATGCAGTCCCAAAGGCAGGGCTACAATAAACATTACAATAAAAGACAAAGCAAACCCTTGCAAGAGTTTGTTTCGGGCGTGTTCATAATCTTGATGGGAGAAGTCTTTTTTTAAATAAAACCAGTAGTTAATAAACAGCAGAACTCCGATTAGGGGGGCGATGCGGTAAGAAATATATGTATGGAAGCCAAGACCCGCAAATATGCCAGCCATAAAAAAATCAAATTTATGCAAATGTTTTAAACCTCGCCAAATAAAATAAAATCCAAATACCAGCACAAACGGAAGCATTATTGCCCTGAAGCCAATTCTCGAAAAATTCACATGCCAAAAGGATACCGCCAACATAAAACTTGCCAATGATGCCATTCGCCAGTCATACAGCTGTTTCGTTAAAAGATATAAACCGATAACCGTAAAAATGCCCAAAATTGACGAAACTATGCGTAGGGCTTCAGTTTTATTGCCAAATATTTTTAGCGATAGAGCCTGGATATTGATAAATAAGCCTTCCCGGCCGTTATTTTCCGGATAAAAAATCTCATAATTTCCGGTATCGATCGCTTCAAGGGCGTTATTTCCGTTCATTGCCTCGTCTGGGTATAGTCCGGGAGGAAATTTGTCCAACTGATATAAACGAAAAAAGGCCGCTATGCCGATAATGATTAAAAATATTAAGATTTCCTGTTTTTTTATTTTTCTCATGTTAAACGTATCCTGTTCCCTTTAACATGATTCTAACAGAAATCAGCTCAAGTTTTATCAACACAATGATCTTGCAAAGATTTAAGTAAACAAATATAGTAAACATAATATGAATGAACTATTCGATTTTAAAACCAGAAAAAAAATTACTCAAGAAACTATCCCGACTCCGGAAAAAAGCAAGGAAGAAATGTATTTAGATGCCCTTAAAGCGGAAAGAGAAGTTTTGGC
>Ga0210057_1002815_pt1 | contig 24536 bp, 19 predicted proteins | sample CryGeyCG2114_010_2_FD_183968 | JGI IMG/M metagenome (GOLD analysis project Ga0210057, IMG submission 183968) | Groundwater microbial communities from aquifer - Crystal Geyser CG10_big_fil_rev_8/21/14_0.10 (SPAdes) (version 2) | ecosystem: Environmental > Aquatic > Deep subsurface > Groundwater ...
TGATAGAATCATCTTTTGATTTAGTTAAAAACGAATATACTGGAAAATGGTTAATCAGAGATTTATAAATAAAGTCAAAATGGCAATCATCGGGCTGACCCTCATCGGCTCGATTTTCGTATCTCCTCAAATTGTCTTGGGTTATGATGATGGTACGGCTCATCGAGCGCTAACTAACGAATCGGCCAAAGTCTTCAATCATTATTATCCGGATCAAGCTTTAACCATTGACGAAGTCGGGTCACTGATCAAAGGTAGTTTCGAAGAAGACCGAGCGCCACGCTGGCTCAATCACTTCTACGATCCGGTCTATAATCGCGGTTTGCGAGGTTTGTTTTCGTCTAAAAACTGGGCGCAAAACACCAAACTGCAGGGCTTGCGTCTGCCGACATCTAATCTGGTGAGAGAATATTTCAATGACCCCACCGATTATTCTTGGGAACGAGCCATCTACGATTATGTGTATGGTGACCAGAGTCGGGGGTTAGAAGCCTTGGGTCATGTGATCCACTTAGTGCAAGATGCCACCGTGCCGGAACACACTCGCGATGATATGCATCCCTTCTGGAGCACTTACGAGAATTACACCAAGCGCTTCACGATTGATAATCTGAATCTAAGTCAAAAGTTGATTAATGCCAAAAGTTATCCTCTGATCTACCCCGAGCTGGGGTCTTATTTTGATCAATTGGCGATTTTCTCTAACAATAATTTCTTCAGCGACGATACGATTTTGATTAAGAAATACAACAAACCAATTATTTTAGAAGAAAAAATAGAGAGATTAAGTGATGGGGATATACATGTTTTTAAATTGAACAGCCTGGGGCTTAGGTTGGCTGAGGCCAAGAGAATTAAGAGTAAATTTAGTGGTGTTGTTAAAACTGAATATAATATTAACGATCCAGATAAAAAAATCCCCGCCGACTACTGGTCTCATTTGTCAGAAAAAGCGGTGTTGGGGAGCGCGGGGGTGATTAAATTATTTTTCGATGAAGTGGAAAAGGAACGCGAAACTAAGCGCCTGTTTGATAAAAACAAGAGTCTGGTGCGGAAAGTTTGGGAAAAAATCGAAGTCGGGATTGAGAAAATTAAAGCGCAGTTTGGTGATCTGTTGGCCAGTGCCGCGTCGCTCTTGCCCGGGACGTTGGAGGTGCGCTCGGACCCTGATCCTGACGCGGAAGATATTGTGGTAGAAATACCCACCATTGATGAGGGTGAATTGGTGCCGGAACCGGATGAGACTGAAAAGGTTAATGAGAGTGAAGCCGAACAAATTGCCGAATTGTTGGCGGTGATCGAGAATCTGAAGAATCGGATTGAGGTGATTAAACAACAACAGGCCGAACAGTCGGCCGGAGTTTTGGCTGACGCAACGATCCAAACTTTAAGCCCAGTTCAGTCTCTAATTATCTCTGGTGGTAGCAGCAGTGGCGGAGGCGGGAGTGGGGGTGCGGTGGCGACTAGTGAGATCTTTGAAGTGGCGACCACGAGCGGGACGATCACTTTTGAACCACCAGTCATTTTGGCGCCGGCCGATTTGAGTCAAATTTTTACTACTACCACCATAATTTTCTCTGGTACGGCTTCTTCTGGGCTGATTATTTTTAATGACTTCAGCGAAGCATTAGCGACGGTGAATGAGCTAGGGGAGTGGCAGACGGAAATTAGTGACCTGGCTCAAGGCTCGAGCACGATCAATTTCTACGCGCGCGATGAAGCTGGTCACGTGTCATTGCCGGCGGTGGTTAGCTTCCAGGTTGACTCTCTGCCATTGTCAGTCAATTTAGAAATCGAAGAGTGTGATCATTCTTTTGTCGCGGACGCTTGCGTGCTGGCTCCGCTCGATCCGCTTAATCTGACTTGGACGGTGAGCAAGTCTGGCGATTATGAGTACGAGCTTCTAAAAATTTCTGATAATCATGGCGAGTGGGAATCAACTTCGATTAGCTCAACTCAAGCTCAAACTTCGGCAGTGGAGACTGGTTTGGTGGCCGGCAGTGAATCGACAGAATGGCGTTGGCAGGTTTTGGTGCGGTTGATCGACGCAGAAGAGGTGGTGGCTTCCAGTTCCGAAATCTCAACCCGCTTCCATCCGCGACCATTGGTGATTAATGAGATTGGTTGGGCGGGCACCACGGCTTCGTCGACTGACGAATGGATTGAACTGCATAATTATTTGGATGAGACGATCGATCTGACTGGCTACTACTTGATTGATGTGGACGATAGTTGGCGCGTTGATTTATCTGGCGCGATTAGCGCTGGCGGTTATTATCTGATCGAGCGCGCCAGTGACGAAGTAGTGAGCAATCGTTCGGCTAATTTGGTGGCTGGTTGGGGCGCTGATCCGATTGAAAAAAGTTTCGATCCCGCGCGCATCGGTTTGCGTTTGTATCGCACGATCTCGATTGGCGAACAGGTGGTAGACGAAACCCCGGTTTGGGATAAATCGTCAGCCGTTCCGGGTTCGCTGGAGCGAACGTTTGAGAATAAAGTTTCGATCGACCTATCAACTTGGGAGGATAATACCGGTTGCGACGATAATTGCGCCTTGGACCGAAACGGCGACCAGACTTTTGGCACGCCGGGCCAAATTAATGTGGCCAGTATTCCAAATTTATTTTGATTATTAATTAAATTAAAATTATGAAAAAATTCTTATTCTCGCTGATGATTTTATTTTTGCCGATTCTAGCTTGGGCTCAAGTCGGTTTGATTAATATTAACATCGCAGATGTTCAAGAATTAGATAAAATACCGGAAGTGGGTATACCAACTGCAAATAAAATAATTGAATATAGAACAATAAATGGTTTCTTTAAAACAATAGAAGAAATAATGAAAGTCAGTGGTATTAAAGAAGTCACATTTCTAAAGATGAAAGATTTTATAACTGTTGGTACCGTAGTCGGGAATAATCTTTCGACCGCTTCGACCACGACTCAACAAACCACCACTACCACCTCCACCACCACTAGTTCTGGGTCAGCGCATACCGGGCAGGCGATTTTGAGCGATTATAGCGAGGAGAAGAAATTCAAAGTTGGCGCCGGGCGGGAGCGTTTGGCCACAGTGAGGACGCCGATTATTTTTGAAGCGTCGCGCAATAAGATTGGCGGAGTTGAGAATTTGTATCGCTGGAGTTTTGGCGATGGCACTTCGGCACTCGGGGTCAGAGTCAGTCACATTTATCAATTCCCTGGGCAGTATAATGTAGTGCTCAACGCGGCGGTGGATCGGGTGGAGGAGGCAACAGCGCGCACAGTGGTCACGGTGACCGAACCGCGCTTGCGTTTGGCGGAGATCAACCCCGCGCTTGGTTATGTGGAGGTGGCTAATAATAGCGATGTTGAGCAGAATTTAAACAATTGGACCTTGCGTTTGGTTGACGGCTCTTTTATTTATTACCTGCCTTTGGACACCATTATCGCCCCCGACTCTACTATAAAGATCCCACTAAACACTGTTGGTTTTAATAATCAGACTTCTAATCAAGAGCTAGTTTTGGTTTATCCGGGAGTGAGCGAAATTGGGGTGGATCTGGTGGCACAAGTCAAAGCCGAAAAAATTCTAGCCCTCCAACAACAACTTCAAGCTCTAAGGCAACAATTGGCCCAAGCGCAAAATCAAAGTCGAATTGTTTCGGATTCTAATCGCGCACCGGTTGCCCCAACCACTGTCGTTAGCGCCGAAACGAGCGGCAAAAAAGAAAATGTGGTAATCTTAAAGCAGAAGCCTGGGTGGGCTGAGCGAATTAAAGATGTCATATTTAACTAAAACTTTTTGGCGGATGACGGCGGGGTTTTTGGTGATCGTGATCGTGGCTTTGGGGGTGCTCTACTTGAGTCAGTCTTACGCCGGCGTTCCCGGTCCGGGCGACTTGCCGCCAGACAATTACTTGGCGAATTAGGTTTGACAGGACCGTTTTTTGTGCTAAGATAAAACAAAGCCGAAGAAAGCAGGTCCGTTCGTCTCGGCGAACTGATAAATCCTGCCGAGGTCGATCTATCTTCGTTATTATAACGGAGGGAATCACGGCTTGTTACAAGTCGCTTTTTTGTTTCTAAATTAAATAGCGAAAAAAATCAAAATGGCAATTACTAAAGATAAAAAAATCGAGATTGTGAAGAAGGTGGGCGAGATCGGAAGCCTTGGAGGCTCGATGGTTTTCGTCAACTTCCACGGATTAACGGTCGCGGGAATCAACACTTTGCGGCGCAATCTCCAAGCTCAAGGACTCGGTTATTATGTCGCCAAAAAAACTTTGATCAAACGCGCGCTGGCCGATCGAGCGATTGAAGGGCAATTGCCCGAACTGGCCGGGGAGGTGGGGATTGCTTTTGCTATGGCACAGAGCGAAGCCGATCCTTTGCTTCCGGTTAAAGAAGTGTACGACTTCCACAAGAAGAACGCGGAAGTGATCAAGATTATCGGCGGCGTGTTTGAAGGCGCTTACGCCTCAGCGGAGATGATGCTCTCGCTGGCCAAGATCCCCGGTCGCCAAGTGCTGTACGCGCAGTTCTTGAATGTGATTAATTCGCCGATCCAAGGGTTGGTGATCGGGTTGGACGCGATCGCGAAGAAAAAAGAAGGAGCGGTTAGTTAAAAATTAAAAATTAACTCAAAAAATTATGGAAGAGACTCAAGACAACAAAACAGAAGAGACCAGCACTGATGAATCAAAAGTAGAAGTGCCGGCTAAATTTAAAGCCCTTGTAGATCAGGTTGAAGCGATGAGCGTGCTGGAGTTGCACGAGCTGGTTAAATTGTTGGAAGAGAAGTTCGGCGTGTCGGCTCAAGCCACCGTGGTGGCCGGTGGCGGCGCGGCCGTGGAAGAGGGCGAAGTCAAAGACAGTTTCGCTGTGACCTTGACAGCGGTGGGCGAGCAGAAAGTTCAGGTGATCAAGGCGGTCAAAGATAAACTTGGCTTAGGCCTCAAGGAGGCCAAAGATCTGGTAGATGCCGCGCCGTCGGTGCTTAAGGCCGAGGCCAAGAAAGACGAGGCGGAAGAAATCAAGAAGGCCGTGGAAGCTGCCGGAGGCAAAGTTGAAGTGAAGTAGGACGTTCATAAAAGATTACCGCCCCAAGACGACTTTGGGGCGGTTTTTGGTTTCGATTGACTGCTGACCCAAAGATTGCTAGTTTGTGGGTATGGAAATTTTGCCCAAACTGTTTGGTAGCAAGGAGCGGGTCAAGCTGATGCGCCTTTTTCTCTCCAACCCCAATCTCTATTTTTCTTTGACCGACATGGTTCGGCGCACCAAAGTGCCGTCGCGGACGGTGAAGCGCGAGCTGGAGTCGCTCCAGGATATCGGTTTCGTCTCGGTGAAGAAATTGGCGATCTTGGCCGTGCCCGAAAACGGCAACAAGAAGAAAAAAAAGAAACAAGCGGCAACGAGGAGCCTGGTTTGGCAGATCAATCCGGACTTCTTTTTTGCCGAACATTTGCGCTCAATGTTTAACGCCGACTTCTTCGCCGGCCAAGACGACTTGGCCGAACGGTTCAAGAATTGTGGCAAAATTAAATTAGTGATCATTTCCGGTTTGTTTATCCAAGACGGCGGCACGCGGGCCGACATCTTGGTGGTGGGGGACGATTTGCGTCGCGTGGCGATCGAAAACGTGATCTCGGTGATTGAATCGGAGATTGGTCGGGAGCTGACCTACGCGATTTTGGAAACCCAAGAATATCTCTTCCGCCTCACTTCCAGCGACCGTTTCGTGCGAGATATTACCGATTACCCCCATAAACGCTTGATTGATCGGTTGTCGGACTGACTTTTTCCACAACTGGATGGACAGAGAGGATGATTTTTTAAATAATCTATGTTAAAATTAGACTTGTTTAAAGATTAAAGGTCAGTTGTCATTATTAACAATTTAGCAATTAATTTTAAAAAAATATGTCAATTGAAAGTTGGAGTCAAACTTTGTCCGAATCTTTCCAGGGTTTGGCCAGCGGGGCAATCAGTTATCTGCCCAATGTCATCTTTGCCATCTTGCTGTTTGTAGTTGGTTGGGTGGTCGGCGAGGCGGTCGGAATGTGGGTGACCAAACTGATCCGCTCAATCAAGGTGGATAAGGTGCTCGAAAAATTGGATCTTAACGTGCTCTTGCAACGCGCCGGTTATCGTCTGGATAGCGGTCTTTTTCTCGGCACCTTGATTAAGTGGTTCATCATTCTTGGTTTCTTGATCACTTCGCTCCAGGTTTTACATTTAGATCAAGTCAACGTCTTCTTGCAACAGATTGTCGCCTACATTCCTCGCGTGATCATTGCGACCGTGATCTTGATGATTGCGGCGGTGGTGGCGGAAGTCTTGCAGAAAGTGGTAACCGCTTCGGCTCGGGCCGCGGCAGTTTCTTCGGCCGAATTGTTCGGCGGGATCACCAAATGGTTGATCTGGATCTTCGCGGTGGTGATGGCGTTGGAACAGCTCGGGATGATGAGTCCGTTCTTGCAGATCTTCATGACCGGCATCGTGGCGACAATCACGATTGCCGTTGGTTTGTCGTTCGGTTTAGGTGGCAAAGACGCGGCCGGGAGTTTCATCAACCGCTTGCGCGGAGAGATTTCTCGTCGGGACTAAGCTCTTAATTTTGTCTCTCAAATCGCCGTCAAGATTCTGCACCTTGACGGCGATTTGTTTTCCTATATAATAGAACTTGTCAGTATGAGTAGTCAAAAAAACCCCAAAATCAAGCGGAAAAGGTAGCCTGATATTTTGGGCTCGCCCAAACCCCGCTTGAGCCAAGCGGTTTTTTGTTACCACTTCGAAGCCTTGGCGGAGGGTGGTAATCCAGAATTCACGTCACCTTGTCAATTGAATGCCGTCACGATATCCGATCTTCCGCGCAAGCGGGAATGGGGTCTTTTAAGATATCGGAGGCGGAAACAGGTAAAAAAACTGTAACACAAACAAATGATCTAAGAACGAAAATCAAAAAAATGGTTTTCAAATTTCCTAATAGGAAATTTAAGAGCACAGGGTGGATGCCTTGACTCTAAGCGGCGATGAAGGATGTGGCTCGGCTGCAATAAGCTTCGGGGAGGTGCCTAGCAACCTTTGATCCGGAGATCTCCGAATGGGGAAACCCTCTCGCGTGAACCGCGAGAACTCTGCTTTACGGCAGAGAGTAGACCCGGGGAATTGAAACATCTTAGTACCCGGAGGAAAAGAAACTAATAAGAATTCCCTTAGTAGCGGCGAGCGAAACGGGAACAGCCCAAACCGACTGTGCTTGCATAGTCGGGGTTGTGAGGCAATGACGTAGTACAACTAGGAGAGTTACAAAAAATCAATTTAAGTGAATTCGCTGGGAAGCGAAGCCATAGACGGTGACAGCCCGGTAACTGAAAAATTAGATTTCTCTTTTGTCATTGTTCTCGAGTACTTCGAGGAACGACAGCCTTGAGGGAATCCGGCGGCACTAACCGCCAAGGCTAAATACGCTTAGAGATCGATAGTGAACCAGTACCGTGAGGGAAAGGTGAAAAGCAGCCCGATGAGGGCGTTGAAATAGTCCCTGAAACCCTGTGCTTACAAGGAGTCGGAGCTTGATCTCGCAAGAGGTCGGGTGACGGCGTGCCTATTGAAGAATGAGCCAACGAGTTTATGCAAGTTGCTTAGCTAAGCTGCTCCGGTAGCGAAGCTTAAGGGAAACCGAGTGTGAAAGCGCGTTTTTCAACCCTTGGCTTTAGAGATCGCATCTGGTCTCTTAAGCCAAGCAGGTTGAAAGGTATCTTGCATAAGACCCGAAACCGGGTGAGCTTGCCATGAGCAGGATGAACCCCACCGAAAGGTGGGGGAAGGTCCGAACCGTTTAGCCGTGCAATACTATCGGATGACTTGTGGTAAGGAGTGAAAAGCTAATCGAACTCGGTAATAGCTGGTTCTCTCCGAAATATCTTTAGGGATAGCGTCTGGCGAACCCATTGGGGGTAGAGCACTGGCAGGATTGAATAGGGGGCAACCTCGTCAATCCTATCAAACTCCGAATACCAATGATTATTACCAGGCAGTAAGACTACGGGCGCTAAGGTCCGTTGGTCAAAAGGGAAACAGCCCAGATCTCAATCTAAGGTCCCCAAATCTATGCTAAGTGCACTTAAGGAGGTGAGATTTCTCTGACAATGAGGATGTTGGCTTAGAAGCAGCCATCATTTAAAGAAAGCGTAATAGCTCACTCATCAAGAGATCTTGCGCCGCAGATTATCGGGGCTCAAGCATGGTACCGAAGATGAGGCTTCGTCCGCTTTCGAGTGGGCGAGGGGTAGGAGAGTGTTTTCTGCCGCACTGAAGCGCCGTCGCGAGATTGGCGTGGAGCGCAGAGAAGTAAGAATGTTGGCACAAGTAACCGCAACCCCGGTGAGAGCCCGGGGCGTCGAAAAACCAAGGTTTCCTTGGCAATGTTGATCAACCAAGGGTTAGTCGGGCCTAAGGCAATGGCGAAAGCCGGAGCCGATGGACACACGGTTAATATTCCGTGACCTCGTTTAATTATGATGGAGCGACGGAGGAAACAAGTCGGAGCGCATTATTGGATTTGCGTGGCTAGTCTAAGTCGGGTGGTTTTGGTAAATCCGGATCACTGATTCAATTCAACCGGCGCGATCGGCCAAATTCCTTCCTTCGGGTTGGGAAATTCCGGTGAAGAGCCTTCCAAGAAAAACTTCTAAGTTTAAATTAAGCGAGACCGTACCGCAAACCGACACAGGTGGTTAAGTCGAGAAGACTAAGACGAACGGGTGAGAGATCCTCAAGGAACTCGGCAAAAAAGCGGCCGTAAGTTCGCAATAAGGCCTGCCCACAGCAATGTGGGCCGCAGCTAAAGTATCCCTGGCGACTGTTTATCAAAAACACAGCTCCCTGCGAACTCGCAAGAGGAAGTATAGGGGGTGACGCCTGACCAATGCCAGAAGGTCAAATAAGGTTGGTGATGCCGCAAGGTTCAGCTGACTTTATAAGCCCTGGTGAATGTCGGCGATAACTATAATCGTCCTAAGGTCACGTTCTGGACAATTTGTCAAGAACGTGAGGATTGGGACGATTAGAGATAAACAGAAACGCAATAAGTTGCCTTGCCGCGCGGCAACGCGCGGATTAATCCACACATGGCTATATGCTGGGAAAATCATATCTATGGTATAATTATTCCTTAGATCATGAACAATCAGCAGGAAAGGCCAGGAATTGAAGAATGGATCGTCGGTTTTACCGACGGGGAAGGTTGTTTCTCTGTCAGTATTTTCCGAAACAATACGACCAAGATCGGTTGGCAAGTTTTTCCCGAATTTGTGGTAACGCAAGGGAAGAAAAGTTTGTCGGCACTGATCTTGTTCGAGAAATTCTTCAGATGCGGGAAAATATTCGTGAATAAACGATATGATAATCATCATGAATATTTGTATCGGTATTGCGTGCGTTCGTTAAACGAACTGCAGCTTGCCATTATCCCATTCTTTCGCAAGTACCCTCTAAGAACCGCGAAGCAAAAAGATTTCAAACTCTTTGCGGATATTGTCGAGATGTTGCTAAGGAAAGAACATCTCAGTCAAAAAGGCTTGGAGAAAATCGCTCGAAGAATCGAGCGAATGAATCGAAAGAAAAAATCACGATTCCTGGAATCCTCAGAGACCACACGCCATGCTCCCGCGAAAACGGGATGAAGATATGGTCCTCCGTAATTAAGGAAACGGAAAGCGTAATTCCTTGTCTGGTAAGTTCAGACGTGCACGAATGGCGTAACGACTGGGGAACTGTCTCGAGGATTTGCCCGGTGAAAATACAGTGGGGGTGAAGATGCCCTCTACCTGCAGTTAGACGAAAAGACCCCAGAAGCTTTACTACAACTTGATATTGAGTATGCGTTTGTACTGCGTAGCATAGGTGGGAGACTTTGAAGCGGCGATTTTGGTTGCCGTGGAGTCGTCAGTGAAATACCACTCTGGGCGGAGGCATATTCTAACCGGTCGCGCCAAACGCGATGGAGACAGTATCTGGTGGGTAGTTTTATTGGGGCGATATCCTCCCAAAAAGTAACGGAGGAGTTTATTAAGGTTGGCTAGGCGCGAATGGAAACCGTGCCGATAGTGTAATGGCATAAGCCAGCTTGACTGCAAGTCGTGCGTGACGAGCAGGTGCGAAAGCAGAACATAGTGAACCGACGGTCCGCATTAGACGCGGCCTAAGATTAACGGATAAAAGCTACTCTGGGGATAACAGGCTAGTTCCGCCCAAGCGTCCATAGCGACGGCGGAGTTCGGCACCTCGATGTCGGCTCATCTTATCCTGGGGGTGGAGAAGCTCCCAAGGGTTTGGCTGTTCGCCAATTAAAAAGATACGCGAGCTGGGTTCAAACCGTCGTGAGACAGGTTGGTCTCCTATCTACTGCAGGCGTTGATAATTGAGAAGATCTGCTTCTAGTACGAGAGGACCGAAGTGGACTGACCTCTGGTCTAAGGGCTGTACCGCCAGGTGCAACGCCCTGTAGCTAAGTCGGGAAAGGATAACCTCTGAAAGCATCTAAGAGGGAAGCCAACTTCAAGATTAATTATCATGATGAGACTCCTGGGAGATGACCAGGTTGATAGGCTTTAGGTGTAAGCACGGTAACGTGTTCAGCCGAGAAGTACTAATCAGTCCATTCCTATTAGGAAATTTGAAAATCATTTGTGTTTGTTCGAAGATTATCTCGAGCTTTCCGTGTTGGTGGTTTGACGCGGCGGGTACACCCGTTCTTCCGCCTACGCTAAAGCTTTGGTGGATTGCGATTGGTAACCAATCGCTCCGCTCTTGGACAAATCGGGAACATTCCGAATCCAGAAATGGAAGCATGTCCCGTCAGGAAATTTGAAAATTAAATATTGTCTAAAATTGATCTTTTTGTGTTGGTGATTTGACGCAGTGGGTACACCCGTTCTCATTCCGAACACGGAAGTTAAGCGCTGTAGTAGCGATGGTACTCGCAAGGGGAGAGTAGCTAGTCGCCAACACAAAGCGATTAATTTTGTATTTAATTTTCAATTTTCTCTTACGGGATTAAGCCTGTCAGTAGCGACCCGCCCGACTCGCCTAAGACGAAGTCGTGGCGGGCGGGTGGTACTCGCAAGGGGAGAGTAGCTAGTCGCCAACACAAAGCGATTAATTTTGTATTTAATTTTCAATTTTCTCTTACGGGATTAAGCCTGTCAGTAGCGACCCGCCCGACTCGCCTAAGACGAAGTCGTGGCGGGCGGGTGGTACTCGCAAGGGGAGAGTAGCTAGTCGCCAACACGGAGTGTTTGATTTAATCTTTTTGTGTTATCATTTTCTTGTATGTTAACTTGGGCGCGTCGGAGACAATTATCGTATTTGTTCGGCTTGACGGCCTTTTTCGGCTTGGTTGGTTTAACCGCCTTCTTAATTTATCGTCCGGCGCCGACTTGTTTTGATGGCCGCCAAAATCAAGACGAGACCGGCCTCGATTGCGGCGGTCAATGTTCGACGGCCTGTGTCAACGAAGTCAGTCCGCTAAAAGTTCATTGGGTCAGGTCCCTGCCAATCTCGCCTGGGCGCTATGATTTGGTGGCCCTGGTGGAGAATGTTAATCGCGATTTCGGCGTTCGGCGTCAAGCTTATCGGTTCGCGCTTTATGATAAAGACAATGTCTTATTGACGGAACGTTTCGGCGAAACCTTTGTTAATCCGGGCGAGCAATTTGTCATTTTCGAAAGTCGGCTGGAGACGGAAGATCGCGAAATCGGGCGCGCTTTCCTTGAGTTTGTCGAATCCGGTCAATGGGAAAAAATTTCTCCGGTCGCGCGAACCATTGAACTGGAGCGCCGAGATTCTGTCGCTCAACCGAAACCCTTGTTGCATTTTTCGGCGGCCAATAACGGATTGGCGCCGGTCGTCAATTTGGAAGTGGTGGCCGTTTTGTCGGATATCAATCGAAACGCTTTTGCGGCCAGCGCCACAGTGGTGGATCGTTTGGCTCCGGCGCAGCGGCGCGATCTCTATTTTACTTGGCCTGATCCGTTCGACAGCGAGCCTTCTTATGTTGATGCCTACTGGCGACTTAACCGGTTTGAGATGGGGGAATAGGCTAAGGTCTTTATGTTTAATTTTTTAAACCAGATTGGTCGGTGCGAAAACCGCTTCGATTGGATTCTCTTGGCGGCGACGGTACCGCCAGTGCTTTTCGGCTTGATGACCATGAATTCCTTTACGGCCGAGAGTTATTTTTTCGACCGGCAAGTTTCCTGGATCTTGTTTAGTTATGCTGTCTTCTTGATTTGCGGTTTTATCGACTGGCGTTGGTTGCGCAAGAGTTTGCCTATTATCATTTTCTATCTGGGGGTGCTGTTGGTTTTGGCGCTCTTGCTTTTCTTCGGTCAGGTGACGCGCGGGGTGCAGGGTTGGCTCTCGATCGGCGGCTTCACCTTCCAACCGGCCGACCTGATGAAGTTGGCGTTAATTGTGATCTTGGCCAAATATTTTTCCAAACGTCACATTGAAATTGCCAACATCAGACACATTATCATCTCCGGTCTCTACGCTTTCGCGCCGTTTGTCGTTATTTTACTGCAACCGGACTTTGGGTTAGCCTTGATTATTTTTTTGATCTGGTTGGGGATGATTCTGGTCTCCGGTGTCTCAAAGAAACATTTGGGCCTACTCATCTTGGTGATGGTGTTGTCGGCGGTGACGGCTTGGTCTTTCGTTTTGCAGCCGTACCAGAAAAGTCGCATCGTCAATTTCCTCCATCCTTTGGCCGATATTCGCGGTTCCGGTTACAACGCTTTCCAGTCCACGATCGCGGTTGGTTCGGGGGAATGGTTTGGCAAAGGGGTGGGTTATGGCACCCAGTCGCGCCTCAAGTTTTTGCCTGAATATCAGACTGATTTCATTTTTGCCGCCTTTGCCGAGGAATGGGGCTTGGTTGGCGTCCTGTTTTTGTTTGTGTCTTTCGGAGTGATTTTGTGGCGAATTGCCGTTACGGCTTTGGTCGGCGCGAGCAATTTTGAAACCCTTTTCGGTCTTGGTCTGGCGGTGATGATTCTGGCTCATTTTATCATTCATATCGGGATGAATATCGGCTTGCTGCCGATTACCGGCTTACCGTTACCCTTCATGAGTTACGGCGGGTCGCATCTCTTGGTAGAATTTCTCGGTTTGGGGATTTTGATGGGGATGCGCAATTACTCGCTGTCTTATCATCGGGACGACGTGAAGAATGAGTTTGTGGGGCCACAGTAGGCGCTCGGTTGCTCCCGCTTAAAAACCTCGCCTTAAAATTTTCCAGCGAAAATTTTTTGCTCCTCTCGACCAAATTACCCCTCGCGATGCTCGGGGACCATGCTAATTTGGTCTGCGAGAGCCTGCCTGCCGGCAGGCAGGGGTTTTTGCGCGGGACAACCTCGCTTGATTGGTCGTGATTTTGTATGAAATAATAGAAAAGATTGTATATTTGTCTATGGATACTTACTATATATTTTTTGTGTTTATGTCGTTAACCTTTTTTGGTACCATTCTGTTTTATTTTGGTAATACTAAAAAAAGAGTTTTCCATAGAGATTTTTTTCAATTTTTAGGAGGTATAATAACCTTAGGGTCAATAGCCCTTTCTTTTTTATTTCTGAACTGGTTTCAATGGATTTTCCTGATTGTCTTGGTTTTTTCCATCATTTCTTTCTCTTCAGCCGTTCTTGTTGAATTTGTAACCAAGAAAAGAATTAAATAATAGGTGCAAAATAAAAAAAATTTTAGTTTTGAAGGTTTTTAATCGGGAGATGGTCTGGATCCTACCCTTAACCAGTAGGGGTAAGGATAGTGAGTTTTACAAGGAAACGAAATGGAATAAGCAAAAGAGTTATATCGTGACTTCTCAAATTAGAACCATAAGCAGTAAACGTTTATCAAGAAAGATTAGAGTAATTCCAGAAGATGAATTCGAGGAGATAAGGAAAACAGTGAGAGGTTTTATCTAGAAAAGCGAAAACCCCCTTGCGGGGGTTTTCTCGGAGGCCGAAGCCCTAATGATTTAAGTATAAGGCAAAGCTAAAATAAGTCAAGTCTTATTTCCGATAAACGGCGATGGTTTGAGCGACCATTTGTTTGAGGGAAAAGTCGGCGTGGATGCGGCGGCGGAGATTGGCGCCGGCGGCGCGGCGGTAGGGGAGTTTTTTAAGGAGGAAGAGGAAGGATTTTTTGAGCTCTTCAATATTGCCGGGCGGAACCAAGATGCCGTATTCGGCCTCGGGGATCACTTCCGGCAAGCCACCGACTTCGGAAGCGACCACCGGCAGGCCGGCGGCACCGGCTTCCAAAATGACGTAAGGCAAGGCCTCAGTGCGCGAGGTTAAGGCAAAAATGTCGAAGGCCTTCAGATAAGCGCGAGCGTCTTCGATCCGTCCCGGCAGGAAGATTCGGTCTTCTAATCTTTTGGCTTTGATCAATTGTGCCAAGCGGGAGCGCTCTTCGCCCTCGCCGATAATCACCAGCTGGAGCGACCAACCGAGCGAGTCGCCCAAGAGTGCGCGCACAGTGGCGGCGAAAGCTTCAATCAAAAAATCCAGACCTTTGTTGGGGTGAAGTTCAGCGATGGTTCCGATCCAAATTTTTTTGTTTGAGACCGGCCCATCTTGATTTGACCAAATGATTCGTCGCGAAACCGAACGTTCAAAAAATTTGATCGCGGGCAAGCCGTTAGAGATCGTCGTCACTTTGTCGCGAAGCCCGGGCCAAGTCTCGATTTGATTTTTCAGGTAATCAGCTACGGTGATGATGCGGTGACAGAGGACGAAAGACAGCCAGTGGCTGATGTTGATCAGTAATTTTTGCCAGACCGGACGAACTTCGTTTGAGGCCAAGCCGTGAACAGTAAAGATGATGATCGGGACACCGGCCAGACGGCCGGCCAGAGCGCCAAGGCCGCCCATCTTGGAACTGTTGAGATGAATCAAGTCCGGTTTCTCTCGACGCAACAGTCGCCAAATCTCGACGAAGGCTTTGAGGTCAGCCCAAGGGTTGATGTCGCGGCCGAGATTTTTAATCTTAATCGCGTGGCGGCAGAGGCGTGTCAATTTATCAAGCAAGATTTCTCCGGCGCCGGCCGCCACCACAATCTCAAACTCGTTTGAAGGCAGGTTGGTCGCTAAATCATAGACGTAACGCTGGGCGCCGCCGAAGTTGCCTTTGGTGATGAGGAAGATAATTTTGGTTTTTCGGGACATAATGAAGAAGCCCGAGAGCTTATGTTAAATATAGCATAATTGCCTTTTTTGGTGTATGCTGGTGACCAAAGATGAAAATTACGTCCAAAAAGGATGTTTTGGTGCTCTTGACCGGCGACCTGATTCTGTTTACGGTTGCCTTATGGTTAACGATCTTGTTTCGTTATTTGGCTTATCCGCCGGCCGAGGTTTTCTCGATTTTGTTTAAACCGTTTGCCCTGATTTTCGTTGTTTGGATCTTGGTCTTCTATATTGCCGATCTCTATGGCAAGCACACCTCGATTTTTCGTCGCAAATTGCCACGAGTGATCTTGAACGCTCAATTGGTCAATTCGATTTTAGCCGTGGTCTTCTTTTATTTTATTCCTTATTTCGGAGTGACACCGAAGACCTTGCTTTTTATCGATTTGCTCGTTTCGTTTTTGTTAATCTTCGTTTGGCGCAGTTTCTTGGTGCCCAACATTCATCTCAATTTGCCGGAAAAAATTTATTTTGCTTGCGCCGGTCCGGAAGTGAACGAGATTATCGAAGAGATCAAAAATAATCATCGTTACAATATCAGCCTGGCTGGCGAGCGAGAAATCAAGAATCTCAAAACTTCCGGTCTGACCTCAATCGTCGTTGATCTCTATGATCCGGAAATTGACTTGGCTTTGAAAAATTTTTACGGGATGATTTTCTCCGGAATCAGGTTTATCCCATTGCCGACACTGTACGAAGAATTGTTTGATCGCGAGCCGGTTTTGTCGCTGAAAGAACAATGGTTTTTGGAAAATATTTCTAATCGGCCCAAGCCGATTTACGACGGCCTGAAACGATTGATGGATATTTTTGTGGCCGGGGTCTTGGGCTTGTTGTCACTGCCGGTCTACCCGGTGGTTTATTTGCTGATTTATTTTGACGACAAGGGGACGATCTTCAGTCGCCAAGAACGAGTGGGCAAGGATAATCGGATGATCGAATTGCTTAAATTTCGCACGATGACCGTGGCCAATGACGGCGGTCAGTGGGGCAAGTTGGGTCTGGAAAACAAAGTGACTCGATCCGGCCGCTTCCTGCGCAAAACGCGCTTGGACGAGTTGCCTCAACTCTGGAACGTGCTTCGGGGCGACATTTCGCTCGTCGGCCCGCGGCCGGAGTTTGCCGATCCGGTCGCTTTCTACAGCCAAGATATTCCTTACTACAATATCCGCCACATTATCAAACCCGGTCTTTCGGGTTGGGCGCAAATCAAGCAGGAAGGCGAACCACATCATGGCATCAATGTGAACGAAACGCGGCGCAAATTTTCGTATGATCTCTACTACATTCGCAATCGCAGTTTCTGGATCGATTTGAGCATCGGTCTGAAGACAATTAAAATTTTATTGTCGCGCAAAGGGGTTTAGTGGTGTAAGATAAAGACAAAATGGCTAAAGTAATTGTTACGGGGGGAGCCGGTTTCATTGGTTCACATTTGACTGACGCGCTAGTTGAGCGGGGCGATGAAGTGACCGTGATCGATAATTTATCCGGCGGCAAACGGGAGCAAATTAATCCGCGAGCGATTTTTTGCGAATTGGATATTATCGACCAATCGGCCTTAACCAAAGCGATGTCCGGAGCGGAAGTTGTTTTCCATTTGGCGGCATGGCCGTCGGTGCCGCGCTCGATTGAAGAACCCTTAGCGACGCACGAGGTCAATGCCACTGGCACGCTAAACGTGTTTCGGGCGGCCCAACTGGCGGGAGCGAAGCGGGTGATTTATTCTTCTTCCAGCGCTGTTTACGGCGACCAAGCCGAGACGCCGCTTTCGGAACGTCTGTCCCCTAAGCCCCAAAGTCCTTACGGCCTGCAAAAATTGATCGGCGAACTCTACGCTAAAATGTTTGGCGAGCTCTACGCTTTGCCGGTGATTTCTTTGCGTTACTTCAATGTCTATGGTCCGCGCCAAAGTCAGACTGGAGCTTATGCTTCGGTAATCAATCGCTTCATTGAACAAACTCAAACCGGTCAGCCCTTAACTGTGACCGGTGATGGCAGGCAGACGAGAGACTTTGTTAATGTGCTAGACGTGGTGCGTGCTAATCTCTTGGCGGGTGAGACGAAGCAACCAAAGGCAAACGCGGTCTATAATATCGGCAGTGGTCAGGGTGTATCGATTAAACAATTGGTTGAATTGTTTGGCGGCCCGATCGAATATTTGCCCCCGCGATTGGAATCGCGAGATTCTCTGGCCGATATCCGTTTGGCGCAAACCGAACTTGGTTGGCGACCAACCGTGGAGTTGGTGGCCGGCATCGCGGAATTAAAAGCGTTAAACGGCTTGAATTGAATTATGATTATTGACGGCAAAAAAATCGCTTCAGAAATTAAACTTAAATTGGCCGAAATGGCCGAAGGTCGCGGACTGCGTCTGGGAGTGGTCCAGGTTGGCGACAATCCGGTTTCTTCGCGTTATGTCGCGCGCAAACAAAAATTTGGCGCCGAGATCGGGGTCGAGGTGGCCGTGTTTGAATATCCGGCTGATATTTCCGAATCAGCTCTGGTCGCCGAGATTAAGCGTCTGACTTCTGATCCAAACTTGCATGGCTTGATTATCCAATTGCCTTTGCCGGCACAGATCAATGAGACCGAAATTTTGAACTTAGTGTCGTCCGACAAAGATGTTGACGCTCTGGGGAGCGAGGCTCGGGTACTCAACCCAACCGTGAGCGCAATCCGCGAGATTCTGAATTTTGGTAAAATAAAACTGGCTGGCCGAAGAGCAGTGGTGTTGGGCAAAGGCAAGTTGGTCGGCCGGCCGGCGGCGATCTGGCTCACCCAAGAGGGCGTCGACGTGACGGTGATTGATTCTAAAACATCTGATCCGACTTCGCTTTTGCAAGAAGCCGAAATTATAATCTCCGGTGTTGGCCGACCCGGCTTAATTAAACCGGCGATGATCAAAGATGGAATGGTGTTGGTGGATGCTGGCACTAGCGAATCGGTCGGGCAACTGCGAGGTGACGCCGACCCCGCCTGCGCCGATAAATGTTTGCTCTTCACGCCGGTGCCGGGCGGGGTCGGACCACTCACGGTGGCGATGTTGTTTAAAAATTTACTTGAGCTTAATCGATGAATTTAATTTATTTTACCGCCGTTATCTTGCCCTGGTTTCTAATCGCCGGGCTGGCGATTTGGTTGGCGTTGGCGAAGGATAAAATAAAAACCGGTCGGCAAATTGCCCTGGCTTTGTCGGCCGCAATCATCACTTGGTTTATCGCCAGTTTGGTCAAATACAATTTCCCCAGCCCGCGACCGTTTGAAGTTTTACCGAACCTGGAACCGCTTTTTGTCACTGGCCGAGGTGACGCTTTCCCTTCCGGTCACGCCGCTTTTTTTGGCGCCTTGGCGCTGGCGCTGTTTTGGCAAAACCGGTTAGCCGGTTTAGGTTTTTTGCTCGGGGCGATTTTGATTTCAATTGCTAGAATTCTGGCCGGGGTGCACTGGCCGGTGGATATTATCGCCGGTTTCGTGTTAGCGCTGGTGATTAGCAGTTTGGTTTATTGGGGTGGTCGGCGTCCTGCCTGCCGGTAGGCAGGTTGATTTTTGGCCAATTTGGCTTATAATGGCTCTGTTATGGTAAAAATTCGCTTTTGGGCGATTATCTTGCTTTTGGCCGGCCTCGCGGTGGGCTGGTTTGATTATGCTTCGCAGATTGATTCGGGAAGCGATCTCTCTCGTCCTTTCAAACTTGGTTTGGATCTCTCTGGTGGCAGTCGCTTGATCTACGAGGCCGATGTCTCGTCTTTGGATCCGGGGACAGTAACCGACGCGATGGCTTCCCTTCGGGAAGTGATTGAGCGGCGAGTCAATGTGTTTGGCGTCTCCGAACCGATTGTGCAGACCGAGCGTTCGGCGCTCTCCGGCACCGAACAACACCGCTTGGTGGTGGAGTTGCCGGGCGTAACCGACATTAAGGAAGCCTCGGCGATGATTGCCGCCACGCCACAGTTGGAGTTCATGGTGGTAGACAAAACGGGCTCATTGGACGTAACCACCACCGGAGAGGAGGTTGATTTGGTTGCCACCGGTTTGACCGGGCGGTTCTTGCGTCGGGCCAATGTTGACTTCAATCAGACCGCTTTGTCGCCGGTGATTGCGATTGAGTTTGATAAGGAGGGGGCGGAACTCTTCCGTCAGATCACCAAAGACAATATCGGCCGGCCGGTGGCGATCCTCTTTGACGGAGCCGTGATTTCGGCGCCAACGGTGCGAGAAGAGATTCGTGATGGTCGCGCCGAGATTAGCGGCCAGTTCACGTTGGCAGAAGCCAAGAATCTAACCCGCGATCTTAATCTTGGAGCTTTGCCGGTGCCGATCAAGTTGGCCTCGACTCAAGTGGTGGGGGCGACTTTGGGGCAAGAGGCAGCCGAACGCGGAATGGCGGCGGGGGTGATCGGTTTGATCATTGTCGCGGTCTTTATGGTTTTCTGGTATCGCTTGCCCGGGCTGGTCTCGGTGGTCTCACTTGCGATTTATGTCGCTTTGATGTTGGCGATTTTCAAACTTTTGCCGGTGACTCTGACGGCCGCCGGCATTGCCGGCTTCATTCTCTCGGTCGGCATCGCGATTGATGCCAACATTTTGATCTTCGAACGCTTGCGTGAAGAGCTCGTCGGCGGCAAAGGACTCTGGGATTCGATTAAAGAGGGCTTTACTCGGGCTTGGACCTCCATCCGCGACTCCAATCTCTCCAGCATTATCTCGGCCGTGATTCTCTTCTGGTTCGGCACCAGTTTGATTAAGGGTTTTGCCTTGACGCTGGCGATTGGTATCGGGGTTTCAATGTTTACCGCCATCACCGTGACCCGCACGTTCTTGTTAGCCGTCGGCTTCCGTCGCCAAACGAAAGTGACCAACTTTCTGTTTAAGCAAGCTTGGTTCAAATTTTAAATCATTATGACTATCGTTAAACATCGAAAAATTTTCTTCATTGGCTCATTGTTTTTAGTGGTAGCCTCGCTCATGGCGATTTTCGGCTACGGTCTCAACTTGGGTTCCGACTTCGTGGGCGGGGTGGCGATAGAGATTGAGTATGCGGGGGAGCGTCCGACCCTTGCCAACCTGCGCGAAGCGGTGAGCGAGTTTGGTTTGCCCGGTCTCGTTTTGCAGCCTTCGGGCGAGAATGGTTTGTTGTTGAAGATTAAAACTCTGACCGAAACCGAGAAGGAGCAAGTGATGACTAAACTGGCTTTGGCCGGAGAAGCGCCCTTTACCGAAGATCGCTTTAGTGAAGTGGGTCCAACGCTGGGCAAGGAATTGTCGCGTAAGGGTTTGATCGCGATCACCTTGGTTGTAATTTTAATTATTCTTTATATTGCTTTTGTCTTTCGTCAAGTCACGGCTCATCATATGTCATCTTGGAAGTATGGCCTGGTGGCAATCGTGGCTTTGGCTCACGATGTGATTATTTCCACCGGCGCCATGGCGCTGCTGGCTCATTTTACCGGGGCCGAAACCGACGCTCTTTTCTTAACGGCGCTTCTGACCATTCTTGGTCTCTCGATCAACGACACGATTGTGGTCTTCGACCGAATTCGGGAAAATCTCAACCGTCATTCCAGCAACGACTTTGCCGAGGTGGTGGGCCGAAGCCTGAAGGAGACTTATATCCGTTCCATCAACACCACCTTGGCGATTGTGATCACTTTGGTTTGCTTGTTGATCTTCGGTCCCGAATCAACGCGACACTTTGCCATCATTCTGCTCGTGGGTATGACCATAGGCACCTATTCTTCAATCTTTGTCGCCGCCAATTTGCTGGTGGAATGGGAGGCTCGCCAACGCGCGCGCCTGTCTGTCCGGTAGGCAGGTTGGGCTAAATAAAGGGGGTTGACCTAAGGGCTCGTTCCTGTATAATGGCCTAGTGTTGTCCCGCTAAGCGGGATGACGGTTTTGGAGGTACTTTGACAATTGATCTTAACCCCGTGACGGCTAAGCCGTTTTACGGGGAAACCAGTGCAAATCAAGTTATATATTTATAACAGGAGGAAAAGTAAATATTTTTTCTTCTGTTCCGTTCTAAACAATTGCCAAGCAATTTACAATTAGAGTTTGATCTTGGCTCAGGATGAACGCTGGCGGCGTGGATAAGGCATGCAAGTCGAGCGGGTTTAGACCCGCGGCGAACGAGGTAGTAACACGTGGGTATTTCCCCCAGAGTCTGGCATAACTAGCTGAAAGGTTAGACAATTCCAGATGGTCTCCAAGGAGTAAAGTGGCAACACGCTCTGGGAAAAGCCTGCGAAGTATCAGCTAGTTGGTAGGGTAATGGCCTACCAAGGCAATGACGCTTAGGGGAGGTGAGAGCCTGACCCCCACCGATGGGACTGAGACACGGCCCATACACCTACGGGTGGCTGCAGTCGAGAATCTTCCGCAATGGACGAAAGTCTGACGGAGCGACGCCGCGTGATGGATGAAGTTCTTCGGAACGTAAACATCTTTTGTAAGGGAAGAATCCGCCGTAAGGCGGATGACGGTACCTTAAGAATAAGGGGCTGCAAAACTCGTGCCAGCAGCAGCGGTAAAACGAGTGCCCCAAGCGTTATCCGGAATTACTGGGCATAAAGGGTGCGTAGGTGGTCTGATTAGTCGTCTGTTAAAACTCCCGGCCCAACCGGGAAGGTGCAGACGAAACGGTCAGACTAGAGAGAGCGAGAGGTTAGCAGAACTCATGGTGTAGGGGTGAAATCCGTTGATATCATGGGGAATACCGAAGGCGAAGGCAGCTAACTGGCGCTTATTCTGACACTCCAGCACGAAAGCGTGGGTCGCGAACGGGATTAGATACCCCGGTAGTCCACGCCCTAAACGATGATCACTAGCTTTTTGGAGTATCGACCCTCTGAGAGGCACAGCAAACGCGTTAAGTGATCCGCCTGGGAAGTACGGCCGCAAGGCTAAAACTCAAAAGAATAGACGGGGGCTCGCACAAGTGGTGGATTATGTGGTTTAATTCGACGCTAAACGAAGAACCTCACCAAGGCTTGAAATTCAGTTGTAATCTTGCCGAAAGGCAGGACCTCCCACAAGGACTACTGGACAGGTGATGCATGGTTGTCGTCAGTTCGTGGCTTGAGTTGTTCCCTTCAGTGGGGAAACGAACGCAACCCCTGTGGCCTGTTACAAGTGTCAGGTCAGACTGTCCCGCTCAGCGGGAAGGAAGCGGGGATGACGCCAAATCAGCATGTCCCTTTGACGCCTTGGGCTACACACATAATACAATGGTCGCTACAATGAGACGCAATACCGTAAGGTGGAGCAAATCTATAAAAGCGGCCTCAGTTCGGATTGAGGTCTGCAACCCGACCTCATGAAGCCGGAATCACTAGTAATCGCAGGTCAGCTATACTGCGGTGAATACGTTCTCGAGCCTTGTACTCGGGTCGCCATGCGATCGAGTGCGCCAGTTGGTGCAAATCCAACCAAAACAGTTCACAGTGTTTTGAAGCGAAATGCCAGTCTGTTTCCGCGAGGGAGCAGGTGAAGGGGCAAAGTAGCATTTCTTAGCTTGAATGACAGTCATAGGCATCATACGGAGGCGATCCTGCGAGTACAGGGAGAAGCTTCTGTGATAAATAACGCCGTGTGATGTGCAGTGTCATCGAGATAAGAGGAAAAGGTGTCTCGGTTACCGTGGGAGATCTGTCATAATTTCTCGTTGTATGTTATACTCGAGAATAAATCGACAAAAGATTGTCTGATGAAGTTATGGCAGAAGTCAGCAGCGGTCGTAGTACTGATCGGTTTAAAAAACCGTTTGGGAAGGACCAAATCCAAAAGAAAAAATTAAATCCGAACTATGTTTCGGGTTTCATTGACGGAGAAGGAAGTTTTTCGGTCAGTATCGGCAAACATCTGACGCTTAAAAGAGGTTGGGAAGTTAGACCGGAGTTTGAAATAGAACTTCGAGCTGACGATCAAAACATTTTAGAGCAAGTGTTGATAACAATCGGCGCGGGCAGAATTTATGATTGCTCCTACGATCGTTATGGTTGGTATCCTCATGTTAAATATAAGATTACTAACCGTTCTGATATGATTGAATATCTTTTTCCATTTCTTGACAAACATCCATTACAAGCAAAGAAAGCTAAAGCTTACAAAATCTTCAAGCAGATCGTACTGATGAGTGTTAAAAAACAACATCTGACCGATCGCGGCTTTGAAAAAATTGTCGAGTTGAGGAACCAATTGCGATTAATGGGTAAAAAGAGTAAAACTTTTGGAAACCGCGAGGGTGCGGGAAAACCGCTTGCCCCGTGGTGTGAGACAAGAAATTGATCTCAATACCGCCCGTCAAGCCAGGGAAGTCGGGAATGCCCAACGTTTCACTTTAATGTGGACCTAAGGCAAGTTCGATGACAAGGGTTAAGTCGTAACAAGGCACGGCTAGCGGAAGCTGGTCGTGGATTTATTTCAAATTGAACGGTCGGTCCGTCCGCCTCGGCGGAGTGGATCGGCAAATGGCGATCTTCGTTCACAAGACGAAGTCGGTGATAATTCTGACACCAATTCAGTTTTTTTCGAAGAAACTGAAAGAACAATGAATTCGAGCGGTTGTCTCGCTAAACCAACCAGAACGGAACAGAAGAAAGGACATTTACTCTGGTTATGTGATCTGTAAAATAACGATGTTATGATGGGGTAAATCCCGTGGCGACATAATCGTTTTACGGGGTTGACAAAAATTCCTCTTATGCTATACTAATAGACAGAGGATCTTTGTTGTGGGTCAACATTACTCAAGATTTTCTTGGGTCTTGTAAGGAGAAAAAGATGAAGAAGTTGTTTTTTGAAGGGTTGAAAATCTTAGGGGAATTTGGCGTCATGTCCGGATTGGTCACAATTTTGTTGATCATCTGGGTCTCTATTCCGCCGGATCCGATTGTGTCTGTGAATTATCATGGGCAAGACGAAGTTCAAGCCGAAGATGTGCGAGCCGTTCTTGTTTGGGATAAGGCACAGGGCGATTATGCTCCGGTGGAGAATCCCCAAGAGTGGTTCACCAGCTATCGGGGTGGATACAAAGTCTCGTACGATGCCCCCGACTTCAGGAGCGATGATTAGTTTCTTCGCTTCACCTCTTTATCCCCGCACCAAATCGGCGCGGGGATTTTATTTACCTTGGAGTTTACTTCCTGTAAATTTGTGGCGGATCGAGGTGCGTTTATTATACCAAGTTAGAACCTATTTTCAAAATAAATGATGTCGCGCGCTCCGCGCGCGTGGTGGCTTGAAACTAAATCGTACGCTCGGAGAATCGCCCCGCCTCCCGCCTCGCAGAGCC
>Ga0210057_1002816_pt1 | contig 24528 bp, 24 predicted proteins | sample CryGeyCG2114_010_2_FD_183968 | JGI IMG/M metagenome (GOLD analysis project Ga0210057, IMG submission 183968) | Groundwater microbial communities from aquifer - Crystal Geyser CG10_big_fil_rev_8/21/14_0.10 (SPAdes) (version 2) | ecosystem: Environmental > Aquatic > Deep subsurface > Groundwater ...
AGCGAGCCGCCGACATTTCCTCTTAAATCCAGAATTAGGGTATTAAGTCCTTCGGTATTATCAAATTTTTCAGTTTCTTTTTTTAAATCATCAACCGTAGTCGGTGAAATTTTTGAAATATAAAGATGAAGAATATTCGATGTGACCAGGTTCCCGAAAACGGTCGGTTCAACCTCTCCGGTTTCCAGATTGATGTTTTCAACCCTGTTTTGCAGATTCTCTTCATCTTGTTTGACGTATAGGGCACTTTTGCCGAATGGTTTTAAATTCCAAAGGACCAGATGAGCCAATTGGGCCGAAAATGCCTTCTTTTTTTCTTCATCCATATTTTTTATTATCTCGCTTGCCATTTTGTTGACGCCTTGCTTATCCGGCGACTCCAGATTTTGAGGGGCTTGGATTAATTTTTCCGCACCCAGTTTGAACAGATTGGACAATTCTTCATCGCTTATTTTATTCCAGTAGTTTTCCTGGATTTTGTCGTAAACCTCGGAAAGAAATTCTATATAAACATCTTTAGAAGTTTGTTCTAGGGGTGCGGGATTTTTTTGATTCTGCTTGAAATAAAAATATCCTCCTATCGCGCCTCCGGCAAGAAGAATAATTAAAATAACAATACCGCCAGCAATTAAGAAAATTTTCTTTTTTGTTTTTTTGAAACTGATTTTGAACATAATATAAATTATAAAACAAAAATAAGATAAAAACAAAATCTACTAATTATAGACAGATTAATAAAAATAGATTAAAATTATAAATTATGCTCCGTGCTACAACTTTGATCCCGCAAGGCGGGACAAATCAAGTATCGTGGCATAATATAATAACAAACATTTTTGATGTATAATCTACAACTTAGATGAACTCAGTATAAAAATCGAAGTTGTAGCACAGGGTATGGAAGAAACGCAAAAGAAGAAAATAAAGTGGCAGATGATTGCTCCGGTTATTCTTGCGATTATCGTCGTGGGTATTTTTGTTTATTGGGATTACGCAAATAAACCGAAAGCAGAGCCGAATCCAACAGAAGAAGAAAATTCGGATTATAGACCCCAGCCCGTTCCTCCTTCGGAAAATCCCAAGAGACAAATACCATTGACCCCCGAACAGGCCGCTAATTATGGTTGCGCCGGACCGCAACATCTTCAGGCAACCACCATAAAAGAACCGGATGCTGTTTGGGAGATAAAAAGCGACGGCAGCACGACCGTGGTCAGTTTGGGCAAATATAGAATCACGGCTCCCCAAAATACGGTATTTGACATTAAAAATTTGTGGTTATATTTTTTCAGCGAGAAACTGAGTACAAGAGACGACCAGATTTATCCCCTCCAAAGTTCTTACGTATCGAGAATGCGCTTAGTGGTTAATGATTACGAGCAAGAAATCAAGCTTGGCGGCGATGAATACATGCTGATTGAGCTTAATTATCCTTTGGGAGATTTGTATCCCTATGACAGGGTAGCTGTTTTGGACTATGAAATTCTCATTGATTTGAAGTGCGCCAATATTGAAAAAGGCGTCTGTCTCGATAACAGCGGCGAACCTTTAAATTATCTCAACGGCGCCCCCATTATCTCGGATATCCGTTTTTTTGCCATGGGGTGTCAGGAGTTTGATAAGGATACAGTAATAGATGCTATATTCAAATACAAAGATTAATACTTGACAAAATAAAATAAAGCTGCTATCATTATAATAGCACTTTGGTGCACATTTCAAAAAGGAGACAATCATGATTATAACGGAAATTTATTGCGATGGCTCTGAGCAGAAATTCGAAGGAGACGTGATCCGGGAAAATCGAGACATTGTAGTCATTCAGACCAAAGACGGGATAAGGGAGATTCCCAAAAAAAGACTTTCCTCAGATTTTAAAATACCGGCAAAACCCCCGGTTTCCAGAACCATTCTGACTTAGAACGTCGAGAAATTCCCGACAACCCTGCTGACGTCCTCAGCAGGGTGTTTTTTTTATTCAAAAAATCAGCTATAATTAGCGTATGGGAAAGATTCTTATATACGAATCTTATCTTAAGATGCTAAAAAATTCTATCGGAACAAAAATGTTCCGTAATCTTTATTTGGAAAAGAGCGGCAGAAGGTTCGATGCTACCGAAGATGGCGATCTTTCCTGCGCTTTTTTTGTTTCTAATGTTTTGTTGATTTGGGGTTTGATTTCCGAAGGGCATGCTACAATCAAAGGAACGATAAAAGACATGGAAAAAAATAGCTGGAAAAGAGTTTCTTTGGAAGACGCTAAGATTGGTGATGTGATTGTTTGGGAAGAAAAGGAATCTGTTAAAGGAAGGATTCGTTTTCATATCGGATTTTATATCGGCGATAAAAAGACCGTAAGTCATTCCGACGGGATAAAAGCAATAAATTGTCATCACTGGACCTACCACAACAAAAGAAAAATAATCGCGGTTTATAGGTATCCTAAATTTAGATAATGGAAAAAATTATAAAAATAATTTTATTAATTTTAATAATTGTTATCCTGGTTTTTTTTATTTATTTTTTTATTGGGAAATCCAAGCCGGTGGAAAAAGTGGAATGGGGCGTGACTTTTTGCGAGAGATATGCCAAGGATTTGGGCTTGGATTGGCAGAAAACCTTTTTAGCAATTCTGGATGATTTAAAGGTTAAAAGAATTAGGATTATAGCTTATTGGGATGAAATTGAGCCGGAAAAAGGAAAATATAATTTTGATGATTTAGACTGGCAAGTTGAAGAAATTGAGAAAAGGGGAGGGGAAGTAATTTTTGCCGTAGGCAGAAGAATGCCGCATTGGCCCGAATGTTTTGAGCCGAATTGGGCTAAAAATCTTTCGGAAAAAGAGAAAGAAGAGAAAATTCTGGTTTTTATTTCCAATACAGTAAATTATTTCAAAGACAGACCGAGTATCAAAATCTGGCAAGTGGAAAATGAACCGTTTTTAAGGACTTTTGGTAAGTGCCCCTGGGTAGATACAAAATTTTTAGATAAAGAGATTGCTTTGGTAAAACATTTAGATCCCGGCCGGCCAATAATGATTACTGAGAGCGGGGAGTTTAGCACATGGATAGGCGGAGCCAGAAGGGCGGATATTATCGGGACCTCGCTTTACCGGAAAGTATGGAGCAAAACATTGGGTTATGTCAAATATCCCATTCCCCCGGTTTTTTACCAAAGAAAAAGCAATTTAATTAAGTTTCTTTTTGACATTGATGAGGTAATTGCCGTAGAGGTTCAAGCTGAACCATGGGGGAATAAACCAACTCAAGATATGACTAATGAGGAACAGGATATTTCCATGAATTTCGGGCAGTTTAACGACGTATTGGAATATACGCGTAAGGCGGGTTTCGATAAAGCGTATTTGTGGGGGGTGGAATGGTGGTATTGGCGGAAAGAGAAGTTTGACGATGATAGATTCTGGGAAAGGGCTAAGAAACTGTTTTAAATAGCAAAACCAACGAATTATTTCTCCAGCACGCAATCGGCTATAGTGGTATAATCAATATCTTACCCGGCCGTTGCTATTGCTCGCCAAGTTAATATAGTTGAGGACAATATAAAGTCATTACCAGACTTGGCTGCGCAATGCTTCCGAAATAATTGTTGGTTTGCAAAATTGATTAATTGAAAATTTATTGAAAATTGAAAATTAGAAATTGAAAATTATGACCATAGGTATTGATATTGGTGGGACAAATATAAAAGGGGTTTTGCTTCGGGGCAATAAAGTGATTGCCAAAAGAAAGATTAAAACCAAGTCGAAAAGCGATAAGAAGATGTTGCTCGCTCAGATTTTCGAGTGTATAGAATTTTTATTGAAAAAAGGTAAGAGAGTCAAAAGAATCGGAATCGGGGTGGCTGGGCCAGTTGATTTTAAAAATCAGAAAGTGTTGAATCCGCCCAATGTTACGGGATTGAAAGGTCTTTATCTGGGAAAAATAATAAAGAGAAAATTCGGCATAAAAACAATTATTGATAATGATGTTCATTTATTAGTTTTAGCTGAAGCAATATTGGGAGCTGGCAGGGAGAAGAATTTGGTTGTTGGCTTGGGCTTGGGAACGGGCGTTGGCGGAGGGATTGTTTTGAATAAAAAAATCCTTTACGGTGCCGGGGGCACAGCTGGAGAAATTGGTCATACAATAATTAAAAAAGATGGTCGGGAATGTACCTGCGGTAGCAGAGGTTGTTTAGAGGCCTATATTAGTGAAAGAGGGATAAGAAGAACGGCTAAAGAAATTTTTGGCAAAGAAATAGATACCATTTCTCTGTTCGAAATGGCAAAGAAAGGCGACAGAAAAGCAGTTAAGGTTTGGCAAATCACCGGTCAATATTTAGGTATCTCTTTGGCAAATATCGTCGATGATTTTAATCCCGATATCATAATAATCGGAGGGGGAATTGCTGGAGCAGGGGAATTTTTATTGAGTCCAGCAAGACGCGAAATGAGGAAAAACATTCTTTCGCCCTTAGCCAAGAATACAAAAGTAGTTAGGGCTAAATTAGGAGAATATGCCGGAGCAATCGGAGCATCCTTGTTGCTTTGAGATTAATATGTTAAATTTTAACCATCCATGGAAGAACAAAAGAAAAAAATCAATCCCCAGAGCGTAGTGATTATAATTCTGTTTTTGATTGTACTTGTTTTTGCCTACAACCAGTGGGGAAAGGGCTTTTTACCCGGTTTAAATTCCAAAAGCGGGACCCCGAAGCTTGCAAACATAAAAACTCAGGTATCCGAAGAAGATATCAAGATAGGTAATGCCAATGCGCCTGTGACCATTGTTGAATATTACAGTTATGTCTGTGATTTTTGTAAGCAGTTCGAAGACGAAGTAAAGCCGCTTATCGTAGAAAACTACATCAGCAGCGGTAAGGTAAAGCTTATTCTGCGGCCTTTTCCACCCTACGAATTGAGTCAAGCGGTTTTATGCGCGAATGAGCAGGGAAAGTTTTTGGAATATCATAACTATCTTTTTAACAACATCGCAAACTTGCAAAAAGCGGAAGATTTAAAAACCTTTGCCCAAAATGCCGGTCTTAACGAAAGCGAATTTAGTCAATGTTACGATTCGGACAAATATAAGGCAAAGGCGGAGGAATGGTACAAACAGGGAATGGAGGATTTCAAAAAAGCCAATATCCCGTCCGCTCAGCAAGGAACGCCAACTTTTTTCATTAACGGAGAGCCGCTTGTCGGTGTTCAGTCCTACGATAAGTTGGCTGAAGTGATCGAGAGCAAATTGGCAAAATAAAAAATATGGATAAGAAACAAACCAGGGAAAGAATCGAAAAATTAAAAAAAGAAATCCGGCATTACAGCTATTTGTATCATGTTCTGGATAAGTCAGAAATTCCGGATTCTGCTTTCGATACGTTAAAAAACGAATTGGAGGAGCTAGAACTGAAATTTCCCGATTTGATTACTCCGGACTCCCCGACTCAAAGAGTTGGCGGAAAGCCGTTAGCTAAGTTTGAAAAGTTTCGTCACCCGGTAGCCATGCTTTCTTTCAATGATGCTTTCGATGAGCAGGAAATGAAGGATTGGACCGAGAGAAACGAAAAAATAGTCAAGGATTTTTATAAATTCGGCTTTTACTGCGAGCTTAAAATTGATGGTTTGGCTATTGAACTGGTTTACGAAAACGACATTTTGAAAGTCGGAGCGACCAGGGGAGATGGATTGATTGGCGAAGATGTTACCCAAAATTTAAAAACAGTCGGGGCAATCCCCTTAAGATTGCTGGCGAAAGAAGAAGTCGTAAAAAATTTGAAAAAAGAAGGATTGTCTCATGTGCTTAAAAAAATTTCCAAATCATGGCCCAAGAAATTAGTGGTGAGAGGAGAAGTATTTTTGAGCAAAGAAGAATTCAGAAGAATCAATAAAGAGCTCGAAAAGAAGGAAGAAAAGACTTATGCCAATCCAAGAAATCTGGCCGCCGGTTCGGTTCGGCAGCTGGACCCCAAAATTACAGCGAGTCGGCACCTGGATTCATTTGCTTACGCTTTAATAAGCGATCTCGGCCAGGTTTTTCACGAAGACGAGCATAAAATACTCAAGGCTTTTGGATTTAAAACCAATCCCAATAACAGATTCTGCAAGGATTTAAAGGCAGTTGAAGATTTTCGTAATCACTGGCAGAAAGATAGGGAAAAACTTGATTATGAAATTGACGGGATTGTGGTAATCGTGAGCGAAAACGATATTTTCAGAAAATTAGGAGTAATCGGCAAAGCGCCGCGGGGAGCAATCGCTTATAAGTTTTCTCCCAAAGAAGCCACGACCATAGTTGAAGATGTGATTTGGCAGGTTGGTCGGACCGGCGTTTTAACCCCTGTGGCGGTTTTAAAGCCGGTTGAAGTTGGGGGAGTGACGATTACCCATGCCACTCTTCATAATTTCGATGAAATAAAAAGATTGGGCGTAAAAATCGGCGATACGGTGATTGTTGGTCGGGCCGGTGACGTGATTCCCGACATTATAGAAGTTCTTAAGCATCTGAGAACAGGCAGGGAAAAAGAAATAAAAGTTCCCGCCAAATGTCCTTTTTGCGGTTCACGGGTAAAGAGAATTTCTGGGGAGGTAGCTTTTAAATGTTCAGCCAAAAATTGCGGAGCGATTTTAAGGGAAAGAATATATCATTTTGTCTCAAAAAATGCTTTTGATATTGCCGGTGTGGGTCCCAAGATTATTGATAGGTTTCTTGACGAGGGATTGATTAAAGATGCAGCTGATTTATTCTTTTTAAAAGAAGTGGATATTCAACATCTGGAGAGATTTGCGGAAAAATCAGCTTCCAACATAATTAATTCAATTCAATCAAGAAGGAAGATAAAATTAGAAAGATTCTTATACGCTTTAGGTATTCCCCAGGTCGGTGAAGAGACGGCTTTTGATTTAGCAAAATATTTTTCTGATTTAAATAAAATAAAAAGCGCCTCAATTGAGGAACTGCAAAAAGTTAGTGATATTGGTCCTAAAGTTGCTGAATCAATTTATAAATGGTTTAGAGAGGAGAAAAATGCCGAGTTTTTAAGCAAGCTTAAAAAACTCGGCATCAAAATCCTAAATCCTAAACCTCAAATCCTAAACAAATCCAAAATCCAAAACAAAACCTTCGTCTTTACAGGAGAATTGAAGAGCATGAGCAGGGACAGCGCAAAAGAAAAAGTTAGAGAGTTAGATGGAGACGCATCCGAATCCGTTTCCAAAGAAACTGATTTCGTTGTTGCGGGCTCGGAGCCGGGTTCAAAATACGATAAAGCCAAGAAATTAGGGGTGAAAATAATTGATGAAAAGGAATTTTTAAAAATGATTAAATAATATAATTATGGTTAAATTTTCAACAAAACATCAATTTTGTCATAGGGGACTTGACAAGGGTTTTTATTTTGTTATACTTAAATTGTTAATCTCACTGCCTTCCTTTCGCTTCGGCGAAACGACGGCAGTTTTAATTTAGATGAAAAGAGTTTTTGTTTTTATTGATGGCAACAATTTTTATTTCAAACTCAAAGAGTTAACCAGTAAGAAATTCGGCTTGCTTGATTTTGATTTTAGAAAATTTGCTGAATGGATAGTTCAATCCGATGAATTAACAGAAATTCGTTATTATATTGGAGCAATCCGGCGTCAAAGAAACAACGTTAAAAGTGAAGAAATGTACGCTAATCAGCAAAGATTATTTAGAAAACTTCAGATGCAAAATATTAATGTTGTTTTGGGGCAATTGATTCAGCATCCAGATAAAACATTTCATGAAAAAGGTGTGGATGTTCGGTTGGCCGTTGAGATGATAAGATTTGCAAGACAAGATAAATATGATATAGCTTATTTGATCAGTTCTGATACCGATTTAGTAGCAGCGATAGAAGAGATTCGATCGCTCGGCAAGACTGTTCAATATATCGGTACTGCCAAGGGTCAATCGTTCGGACTGTCAAAAGCATCAAACGATGTCCGCCTATTGCGGTCTGAGGATTTGGAAAAATTTTTCCCAAATTTTCTTTTTAAATAAAAAAGCGCCGGCACCTTCAGGCACCGACGCCAGGAATCCATGTTATTGTTTTTTGGTGGACTCCATCTCCCTTTTGAATAAATACCCATAGATGTGGCTACCTATTCCTATTCCGAAACCAACAGTGCCTCCACCACCGACCGACATTAAGGGACAAACAAGTTCCCAGCCCTTAGCTCCTAAGCGGTTTAAACTGGAGATTTCGATTAAGTCGACATCTGAGGAAGAACCGAGGGTAACTTTTTCAGAAGTGCGTCCCGTTGCACTGATTTCTGTGGCTACGTAGTGGCCACAACCATCGCGACCCGAATTTAGGATTAAGTATTCATATTTTTTCATTTTACATCTCCTAACGCAATAATATCATAATATTAAATCTATGTCAAGTATTAGTAAAGAACAAGCCCCTCGAATTACCTCGGAGCAAGTGGAACATATTGCTAAATTAGCAAGGATTGAATTAACAGACCAAGAAAAGGAAAAATTCACCTCAGAGCTTTCCTCGATTTTGGATTATTTTGGGAAATTAAATCAGATTGACACTTCAAAAGTCGAGCCGATAAATCAGATAACCGGATTAAAGAATGTTGTTCGCAAAGATGAGAGCAAGGATAATATATCGGATGCCAGAGATAAAATATTAGATGAGGTGCCGTCCAAGAAAGGGGACTATTATAAAGTTCCGAAAATATTGGAATAATATTATGGATTTGCCGAAAACAATTTCCGAAGCCCGTGATGGGTTAATAAAGAAAAAATATTCTTGCGTCGAATTGACCAAGGGTTATTTGAACAAGATTAAAAAAGAGAACAAAAATCTCAATGATTTTTTAACCCTGACCGATAAATTGGCTTTGGAACAAGCGGAAAAAGTTGACGACAAAATTTCCCAGCGGGGCAAAATCGGACCCTTGGAAGGAATCCCGATAGCTATAAAAGATAATATTCTGGTTAAGGGACACAAAACTACTGCCGGTTCCAAAATCCTGGGAAAATACATTGCTCCGTACGACGCCACGGTAATTAAAAAATTAAAAGAGGCCGGTGTTATAATCCTCGGTAAAACCAATTTGGACGAATTTGCCATGGGTTCTTCAACGGAGAACTCGGCATACGGGGTGGTGAAAAATCCCCTGGATACAAGTCGGGTGCCTGGCGGTTCTTCGGGCGGTTCGGCCGTGGCAGTGGCGGCTAATCACTGTCTGGCTGCTTTGGGCTCCGATACCGGCGGTTCAATCCGCCAGCCGGCTGCTTTTTGCGGAATCATGGGTTTTAAGCCGAGCTATGGCGCGGTTTCCAGATATGGTTTGATTGCCATGGCCTCTTCTTTGGACCAAATCGGATCGTTAGCCAACAATACGGAAGACATCCAATTGATTTTTAACATTATAAGAGGGAAAGATTTTTTGGATTCGACCAGCGTCGAGATGAAAAAGCCGGAAACGTCCGGTCGCAATTTACGCGTCGGCGTCCCCAAAGAATTTTTCGGTCAAGGAATTGACCTAAAATTGAAGGAAAAAGTCGAAAAAGAGATTAACGACTTTTCGAATCTGGGGTTTGAAATAAAAGAAATCAGTCTGCCTTGTACCGAGTCTGCTCTGGCGGTTTATTATATTATTATGCCTGCCGAGGTTAGCGCTAATCTGGCCCGTTATGATGGCATAAAATACGGCTTTTCCAAAAAAGAGAGAAATTTACTGGAAAATTATTTGAAAACGCGAGCCGCGGGACTTGGGGAAGAACCCAGAAGAAGGATAATGTTGGGGACTTACGTTTTGTCGGCCGGTTACCGCGACGCTTATTACAATAAAGCTCAGAAGGTAAGAGCGTTGATAAAACGGGAATTTGAGAAAGTTTTTAGTTCGTCATCCGAGGGAGTGGATTTTATTCTTACTCCCACCACTCCCACCCCGGCTTTCAAAATCGGAGAAAAGAAAGATCCTTTATCCATGTATTTATCCGATATTTACACTGTGCCGGTCAACTTGGCCGGTCTGCCGGCAATATCCGTGCCCTGCGGCAAGATAGACGATCTGCCGATAGGTCTCCAAATCATCGGCCCTCAATTTAAAGACGATTCGGTTTTGGAAATCGCCCAAATCTATGAACAATTCCATCAATGATACGCTTGCCAAAAGAGAATTGGAAACCACGGCTCAAGCCATAAAATTTTTTGGCGATTGGTGGGCAAAAATAGTGATATTTTTTACCTCCTATCGCTGGAGAGAAGTTATTTTTATGGCAAGAATAGTCTCTATCGTAATTTCTTTAATATTTCTTGCTCTTATAATCATGCTTTTGATAAGGATAAACGTTAAAGCCAGAATACGCAGTTCCGCGTGGCAGCTTAAAGAGTCGGCGGTCTTCAATCGGGGAAAGATAGCAAAAAAATGGTCAAAGATTGAGAAAAATCTGGATACCGGCATAGAAACGAATTACAAATTAGCGGTTTTGGAAGCGGATAAGATTTTCAGCAACATCGTGGAGAATCTTGGTCCGGAGGCAGAAATTAAAATTACCAATATGGAGAAGATTAGGGAGATTGATAAGGTTAAGAATAGCATTGTCGAAGATTCCAATTTCACTTTAAGCGAAACAGATGCCCGAAAAATAATAGGGTCTTACCAAAAAGCGTTGCAGGATTTGAAGATATTATAACTTGCAAAATTATAAAATTTATATTATGATTTATTTACATTTATAGCGGGGTAGAGAAGTAGTATCTCGTCTGGCTCATAACCAGAAGATCGTTGGTGCAATTCCAACCCCCGCAACAATTCCGCAGGGTAGCTCAGTTGGTAGACCTGCCCGCCATCGGCTGTCGCCGAAGGCGACTGCAGGCGGGGCGAGGGACTCTTGCTTTTCTGGCGGCGTAGCTCAGTTGGTTAGAGCACAGCACTCATAAGGCTGGGGTCAGTGGTTCGAATCCACTCGCCGCTATTCTTAAAATATAATTTTGGACCCGTAGTGTAGCCTGATTAACACGTCTCCCTGTCACGGAGAAGATCGAGGGTTTAAATCCCTTCGGGTCCGCCAAATTTCCGATTTAAAAGGGCACTTTTAAGCGCCTTTTTGCATTTGCATTTTGATTAATTTTGAGGTAAAATTAGATTAGAGATACTTATAACCAAAGGTTATGAAGCCCAAGCTTTTTATTGGAATTAATTTGATTGTAACCCTTGTTTTTTTGATAGTTTTTGTTATTATTTTGTATTCCGTTGACCCTTTTAAGGCAAGCCCTTTTCTGATTGTTATTTTTTATATAGTTTTGTTCGGACTGACGTCGGGAGTTTTAAATTTAATCGCAACCCAAATTAAAATACCGGCTTGGGCAAGGATTATAATTGCTTTAATTATTGTTTTTCTTTTATTTCTAAGCCATGGACATTAAGCAGATAAAAAAACAAGCATTAGACGAATTGGCTAAGATTAGAACCTCGGCCGATTTGGAGCAATATCGGATAAAATACCTTGGTCGCAGGGGTGAAGTCAGCGATATTTTGAAATCCTTGAAAGATTTGACAATGGCAAAAAAAAGAAAAATCGGTGCCGAGGCGAACCAGATGAAGATTGACTTGGTTGAAGCTTTCGAGAGAAAAAACAGAGAGATACAAGACGGAAAATACGGAACAAAGACGGCCAAAATCGACGTTACTGCCCCGGGAATAAAAATAATCCACGGCCATCTGCATCCATTGACTTTAATTATGAGGAAAGTCGAAGAAATTTTTCAATCAATGGGGTTTTCCGCAGTGGAAGGACCGGACATAGAGAACGAATATTACAATTTCGATGCTTTAAACATTCCTAAAGACCATCCTGCGCGTGATGCTTGGAGCACCTTCTGGCTGAAAACAAAACCCGAGAAATTATTGCTTCGTACTCACACCAGTCCGATGCAAGCAAGATTTATGGAAAAGAATAATCCGCCTTTCCGGATTATTGTGCCGGGTCGTTGTTTTCGTTATGAAGCCACCGACGCGTCCCATTCGCATACCTTTTATCAGTTGGAAGGATTAATGGTGGACGAACAGATTAGCATTGCCAATTTCAAGGCGATAATCGGAGAGTTTCTCAGAAAATTATTCGGCGAGGAGGTGAAGACGAGGATGGTACCGAGTTATTATCCTTTTGTCGAACCCGGATTCGACATCGAGATGAGATATCCTTCCGGCGAGTGGCTGGAAATTATGGGTGCGGGCATGGTCCATCCCAATGTTTTTAAGGCGGTTGGTTACGTGCCGGGAAATTGGCAAGGATTTGCTTTTGGCGTGGGCATAGACAGAATCGCTATGCTCAAATACAAAATAAACAACATTAGATTGCTTTATTCGGGCGATCTACATTTCATTAATCAATTTTAATTCCCGCTGATGAGGGAGCGGAAAAATTATGGGAGAATCAATAGAAAAATTGAAAATTGATAAAAAGGAGAGGGAAATTCTGGAACAGACCAAAGAGGAGTTGGCGGAAATTAAAGAAACGGAAGAAGAAAGCAAAAGCCCGGATGCTCTGCGTTGGAAGGGTATTGATTTGGGTGAGTTGAGCGAGGAAGATATCAGACTATGGAATCGAAGCAAAGAAAAGAATTTTACCTGGGAAGAATTTCAGGCCTATCAGCAAAAACTCCTTGAGGAACTAAAGGAAAAAGAAAATAATTCCCGGGAGATTTTTATTAATCTATTATCTGATAAAATAAAAGCCAAAATAGAAAAACAGCGACAGGAAGAAATCAATCGAGAGTAATATGAAAATATCCTATAATTGGTTAAAAGAATATGTCAAGAAATTGCCCAAACCCGAGAGAATGGCCGAATTGTTGACCCTTCATTCTTTTGGGGTAAATGGAATAGAAAAAAGCGGCAACGACAGAATATTGGATATCGATGTTTTGCCGAACCGGGCTCATGACTGTTTGAGTCATATCGGTGTGGCGCGCGAATGCAGCGCGCTTTTGAATTTGAAATTTAAGGCGTTAAAAGCGAAACCAAGCGAGGATAAAAAAATAAAAACCGCGAATTTCGTCAGAGTCGAGATTAGAGACAAAGATGCCTGTCCCCGATATACGGCTCGGATAATTACGGACGTAAAAATCGGTTCTTCTCCGAAATGGATGCAGGAAAGATTGAAAGCCCTGGGGCAGAAAGCGATTAATAATGTTGTTGATGCAGCAAATTACGTAATGTTCGAAACGGGCCAACCTCTCCATGCTTTTGATTACGAAAAATTGGACAATAAAAAAATCATTATAAGAAAGGCGGAAAAAGGAGAAAAAATCACCACCCTGGATAATGAAACATGCGAGTTGGATGGAGATGTTTTGGTTATTGCCGATGCAAAAAGTCCTTTGGCTTTGGCTGGTGTAAAGGGCGGTAAAAAAGCCGAAATCAGCGATAAAACAAAGACAATTGTTTTGGAATCAGCCAATTTTGACATTCATGCAATAAGAGCCACTACCCGGAAGACAGGTATTAAAACCGAGGCGTCAATTCGTTTTGAATACGGCTTGGACCCGAATTTAACCGAAGAAGCGATTAACCGAGTGGCCGAATTAATCGGAGGGAAAGTTGCCAAAGGCGTAATCGACATTTATCCCGGGAAAGTTTTCCCCAGAAAATTGAAATTAAATTTGGAAAAAATCGAGAGCGTTTTAGGATTGAAAGTTTCCAAGTCGGAGGTAATAAAAAAACTGAGTTTGTTGGGTTTTGAAATAGATTCGTCTTTAAAGGTTGTTGTTTCCACAATCAGACAGGATATTGAGATAGAAGAGGATTTGATTGAGGAAATAGGACGATTGATTGGCTACGACAGCATTCCGACCAAGCAGCCATTCGGCTTGCTCGGCGCGGCAAAGTTAGATGATAATTTAGTCGTAACCAACAAGGTGAAGACCATTTTCGAGGGGGTGGGATTTACCGAGGTTTATAATTTTTCTTTTGTCGGGGAGAATGACATCGAGAAATTCGGAGTTAAGCCGGCGGGTTATGTGGAATTGGAAAATCCTTTAAGTCTGGACTTAAAATATTTACGCCGAGATTTACTGATTAATTTGTTAAAAAACGTAAAAAATAATTTAAAAAATTTTTCAAGAGACGAACAGGGAATGAAGATTTTTGAATTAGGAAAAGTTTATCATCTTGCATCCGCCAATATTAAGTCGCGAAGCGATGCGATAAAAGAAGAAAAAATGTTGACCGGAATTATTGCCAGACGTTCGGAAAAAATAAAGGGAGAGAATTTCTACGAATTGAAAGGAGCCATCGATAGTTTGCTTAATAAATTGGGCATTACCGATTTTTGGTACGACGATTATCAGGTCACTCCCGATTGGACCGACGAAGCTTTCTGGCAAAAAACAGGTACAGCCGAAGTAAAAGTAGGAGATGAAGAAATCGGTTTCTTGGGCGAGATTAATTTGAAGATTTTAACCAGATTAAATATCAGGGCCTCGGTCGCAGCTTTTAATTTGAATTTCGAAAAAATTTTAAGATTGGCCGAAGAGGAATTGATTTATGAGCCGCCTTCTCCTTATCCTGCAGCGGTCAGGGATTTGGCAATTTTAGTCAATCAGCAGGATAAGGTGGCTGATGTTTTGAACGTAATTAATGCCTCAGGCGGCGAATTGGTTCAGGATGTGGATTTATTCGATATGTATGAAGGAGAAGAGATCCCCCGGGGGAAAAAGAATTTGGCTTTTCACATCATTTACCAATCGTATGATAGGACCCTGAAAGATGAAGAAGTGGATAAAATTCATAGAAAAATCATCAGGGAGCTGGAAAAAAATAAAGATTGGGAGGCTAGAAAGTAAGATATGGCTAAAAAGAAAAAAACAATTAAAAAAACAGCGAAGAAAGTTCAGAAATCCAAGCCGAAGAAAAAACCGATAATCGCTCTTGGGGAAGCCCCGACAAGAAATATCGTCAAGGAACCAAGTTACGAAGCTAAGGACATTTATGTTTTGGAAGGTTTGGAGCCGGTCAGAAAAAGACCGGGCATGTACATCGGGTCAACCGGCACCGATGGTCTTCACCATTTAGTCTGGGAAGTGTTCGATAACAGCTTGGATGAGGCAATGGCTGGTTATTGCACTCATATCGGAGTAACTCTGCTTCCCAATAATCGGGTAGCCGTGGCTGACAACGGAAGAGGTATTCCGGTGGAGAAACATCCCCAGACCAAGAAATCTGCTCTGGAAACAGTAATGACCACTCTCCATGCCGGAGGTAAATTCGGCGGAGAATCGTATAAAATCGCCGGCGGTTTGCACGGAGTCGGTGTTTCCGTGGTTTGTGCGCTTTCCAAGTGGATGAGAACGGAAGTTTGCCGCAATGGCTATGTTTATACTCAGGAATATTCTCGGGGCAAAGCTACCACAAAAGTTAAAAAAGAAGGGCAGTGTCGCGGCTCTGGCACCAATGTTATTTTTGAACCGGACCCGGAAATATTTCAGGATATTAAATTTAGTTGGGATAAAATTTTAGACCACCTGCGTCAACAAGCCTATCTTACCAGGGGCGTAAAGATTACGGTAATTGACGGTCTTCGCACTCATACTTTTTATTTCGAAGGCGGACTGGTTTCTTATATCAGACATTTGAATAAAGATAATAAGATCATAAATTCCAATATTTTCTACACTGAGAGGGAAAAGGATAATATCTTGGTTGAAGTAGCTTTGCAATACAGTGAGGACATAGAAAACTTGGAAATAAGCTTTGCCAACAATATCCATACCGGGGAAGGGGGAATGCATTTGACCGGTTTCAGGTCAGCTTTAACCAGGGTTCTCAACGACTATGCCAGAAAAAACGGTCTTTTAAAGGAAAACGAGTCCAACTTAAGCGGCGACGATGTCCGCGAGGGTCTGACTGCGATAGTCAGCGTTAAATTGAGAGAGCCCCAATTCGAAGGTCAAACCAAGGCAAAATTGGGAAATCCCGATGCCAGAACAGTGGTGGAAGCAGTTGTTTTGGATACATTTGAAGAATTTCTGGAAAAGAACCCCAACGATGCCCGTTCTATTTTGGGTAAATCGATTTTAGCCCAAAAAGCCCGTCGAGCAGCAAAAGCCGCCCGCGATACGGTCATAAGAAAGGGTATCTTGGAAGGAATGACTCTACCGGGTAAATTAGCCGATTGTTCAAGCCGCGATCCCCAAGAATCGGAACTTTACATTGTTGAGGGTGATAGCGCTGGCGGATGTTTTTCTGGAGATACCAAAGTCACTTTAGTTGACGGTCGAAATTTAACTTTTAAAGAATTAATTCGAGAAGAAAGAAAAGGAAAAAAGAACTATTGCTATACCATTAAAGAGAACGGTTCTATTGGTATAGAACAAATTAAGAATGTGAGAAAGACTAAGAAATCTACTCGGGTAGTTAAGGTAATACTTGATAATAATGAAGAGATAATTTGTACTCCAGATCATAGATTTATGTTAAGGGACGGCAGCTATAAAATGGCTAGAGATTTAAATTCAGAGGATTCTTTGATGCCTCTTTATAGAAAATATTCTAAAAAAGAAAAAAGAATTACTATCGAAGGATACGAAATGCTTTTGGATCCTAGTTTAAAAGATGGAAAAGAAAAATGGATTTTTACCCATCTTTTAGCTGATGAGTATAGTTTAAAAAACAATGTTTATTCAGGACAAGACGGCTCTCATAAGCATCATATTGATTTTAATAAATTGAATAATAATCCGGATAATATTAAACGCATGACCAATGATGAACATATGGAACTTCATAAGACAAAACAACAATGGACAGATAATTTTAGAAAAAAAAGAAAAAAAACTTACAACAAGACATATTTGCGCAAGGCATTATCTGCATTAAATGAGCTTTATGAGCAAAATGGAAGAGTTGATGAAAAAGTATATAATGAACTTCGTCAGAGAACAGGCGACCGCAGTCTTATTAAATTAGCAACAATTTGTAATAGATTCTTTGATGGGGATAAAAAGAGACTGAAAGAAGCAGTAATAAGATATAATCACAAGATTAAAAAAATAGCTAAACTCAGAAAAAAAATCGATGTCTATGATTTTGAGATATCCGGAACTCATAATTTTGCCTTAGCTTCAGGAGTTTTTGTTCATAATAGTGCCAAACAGGGAAGAGACAGACATTTTCAGGCCATTCTTCCTCTAAGGGGTAAAATTTTAAATGTTGAAAAATCCCGACTGGATAAAATTTTGGCTTCCAAAGAAGTAAGGGCTTTGGTTATCGCCATGGGCAGTGCTATTTCAGAGGATTTCGATATTTCTAAACTTCGCTACCAAAATATAATTATTATGACCGATGCCGATGTTGACGGTGCTCATATCAGGACCTTGCTTTTGACCTTGTTTTATCGATATTTTCCGAAAATAATCGAAAGCGGGTTTCTCTATATCGCTCAGCCCCCGCTTTATAAAATACAAAAAGGCAAGGAAGCGGTTTATGTTTATAGCGAAGAAGAAAAAAATAAGGTAATAGGAAAATTAAAAAGGGAAAAACCCGCCGCAAGCCAAGGCAAGCAGACGGGTCCGCCTAAATCCGAAGGTTTTGGCGGGGGCATTAATATCCAGCGTTATAAGGGTTTGGGAGAGATGAACCCCGGCTTATTATGGGAAACCACCATGGATCCGGCCAGACGGATGATGAAGCGGGTAACCATTGAGGATGCTGAGGAGGCGGACAGAATTTTCGACATTCTAATGGGAAGCGATGTTTTACCGCGCAAGAAATTCATCCAGACCCATGCCAAAAGCGTTAAAAACCTTGACATTTGATTTTTGAGGATATATCCTCTAATTAAGATGGCCGGGAGGCCATTTTAAAAACCTCCTTTGAAAACCATGAAAATTTTAGACAAAATCGTAAATTTTTTAAAAGAAACCAGAGTAGAAATGAGGAAGGTGAACTGGCTGACGAGAAACGAAGTTATAAAATATACCCTGATTGTGATTGGGTTAAGTTTTGCTGTGGCTGTTTTTTTGGGTGGCTTGGATTTTCTTTTCACTTTTTTAATTAGTAAATTCTTATTATAGAATTAGATTCCCGCTGATTTATTGCGGATTTCCACGGATAAATTATCTGCGAAAATCCGCTAATAATCTGTGTAAATCAAATAAGGAATATGCCTAAACAACAAATAAGCGGTGAAAAACATTGGTACGCCATTCATACTTATCCGGCTTCCGAGGATACCGTAGCCCAAAATCTAAAGCAAAGAATCGAATCTCTGGATGTGGGAGATAAAATTTTTAATGTTTTGGTCCCGAAAGAAAAAAAAATAAAAATAAAAGGGGGCAAAAGATACGTCGTGGATGAGAAGGTTTATCCCAATTATGTTTTTGTGGAAATGGTTGTCGATGATAATTCTTGGTATGTGGTCAGAAATACACCCCGGGTTACCGGATTTATCGGCGCGGGCATTACACCAATCCCGATTGCCGATGAGGAGATTCAAAAATTGCTAAAAAGAACAACCACAGAAGAGCCGACTTATAAAATTGAGGTGGAAGTGGGCGATGCGGTAAAAATCACGGACGGACCATTTAAAGATTTTGACGGCAAGATCAGTGAAGTTGACCAGGCCAGAGGCAAGATTAAGGTTTTGGTCAATATGTTCGGTCGGGAAACGCCGGTCGAATTGGATTTTTTGCAAGTAAAAAAGATTTAACATGCCAAAAGAAATCAAAACAATTGTAAAATTGCAGGTTTCGGCAGGGCAGGCAAACCCAGCTCCGCCAATAGGTCCTGCTTTAGGTCAGCACGGATTAAATATTCAGGATTTTTGTTCCAAATTTAATGAAGCAACCAAGGATAAAATTGGTGATATTATTCCGGTCGAAATTACGATTTATACTGACCGGACCTTTGATTTCAAATTAAAAACCCCGCCAGCTGCTGAATTGTTGAAAAAAGCCGCTGGAATAGAAAAAGGTTCCGGAGTTCCCCAGAAAGATAAGGTTGGCAAAGTCAGTAGGAAACAGATCAGGGAAATTGCCGAAAAGAAAATGGCGGATTTAAATACCAATGATATTGAAGCTGCTATGAAAATCATCGAAGGGACAGCAAAACAAATGGGGATTGAAGTAGTAGATTAGAATTATAGAAATATGAACATTTTAAAACCCCAAAAATTAAAAATTGGTGATACTATTGGTATAATTGCGCCTTCGGAAGCAGTTGAGGCCAAGGGATTGGATAGCGGTGTTAAAATTATTCAAAAATGGGGTTTTAAGGTTAAATTGGGCAAACACATTTTTAAAAAAGTTGAGGATTACAGTGCCGGTACGCCCCAAGAAAGGAGAGAAGATTTCGAAAACATGGTCAGTGATCCGGAAATAAAAGCAATCGGCTGCGCCGAAGGCGGTTATGCGGCAAGTTCGGTTCTTTTGGCTCTTAATCCCAACGTGATAGAAGCTTTTAAAAATCACCCAACCCTTTTTTTCGGCTATTCTGATTTCAGCGTATTTTTAAATGCAAATTTTTCTCTGGGTATAACAGGGGTTCATGCCCCGAATCTTGTCGGTCTGGCTTCTCATAATAAAAATACCCAGGAATCATTGAGAAAAGCTTTTTTGGGCGAAATGGATTTGGACTACGATTCTCGTTTTTTTGCCAAAGTACTGATTCCCGGTAAAGCCGAGGGTTATTTTCTGCCCACCAATCTGAAAACTCTTACCCATCTTTTTGGCAGTAAATTCGATCCTTTGGAAAACTTTGATGGTCCGATAGTTTTGGGATTGGAAGAGGTTTGGGAGGACAAAAGCGACGTTAAAAGAATGCTCGAAGAGATTATTTTGCATCGCTGTTTTAATAAAGTTAAGGGGATTGTTTTGGGGAGATTTATCGGTGACAGCGAAATCGAGTATCCCAAATGGGGCAAGAAAACTACCTGGTATGACCTTTTTACTTCTTCGTTTATTGGTAAGGGCATTCCGGTGGCAGTATTCCCTAATTTCGGACACATCGAAGAACACAGGAAAGCTTTCAGAATTTTGAGAGCAAAATCTCAGAAAAACACTTACGGCGAGAATCTTTTTCTTGCTCTTCCTGTCGGCGCCAGGGTTATTTTTAATGCTTTGGGTGATAACCCTTCTTTAATTTTTCAAGACCAAGCAGTTGACGTTTCTTAATAAATAATATAAAATAAATTTTGATCTTTCAAGGAGGTGAACTTTGGAAAATGAAAGAATATCTTGGGACGAATATTTTATCGGATTACTTGAGTCCTTATCGGAAAGAGCGACTTGCGATAGAGGAAAAAACGCTGCGATAATCACCAGAAACAATCGTATATTGACAACAGGTTACGTAGGAGCACCGTCCCATTTGCCACATTGTGATGAAGCGGGTCATTTAATGCGACAAGTTATGGATGAGGAAGGAAATGTGTCGCAGCACTGCATCAGAACTAACCACGCAGAAGAGAATGCCATACTTCAAGCAGCCAGATACGGACCTTCAATCGAGGGAGCGACCATATACACAAAAATGACTTCTTGTTATCGTTGTGCGATGATGATAATTCAATCAGGAATTAAAAAAGTCGTATCCCTGAAGAGATATCACGCAGACAAGCTCGCAAGAGAGTTTCTTAAGGAGGCTGGTGTAGAACTCATTGTTTTGGAGGAAGAAATTGTCTCATATAAAAATCAGTAAGATTCGGGTCCCTGCCACGGCAGGGACTTTTTTTATTTAACTAAAAATGATAGGATAAAAATATGGCGAAATATCAGCCTACAATTGGTTTAGAAATACACGTGGAATTAAAAACCAAGACAAAGATGTTTTGCGATTGTCTTAATGACCCCTTGGAAAAGAATCCCAATGTTAATATTTGTCCGGTTTGTACTGCCCAGCCGGGTTCCTTGCCAGTTATAAACAAAAAGGCAGTAAATAGTGTAATTAAGGCTGGTTTAGCTTTAAATTGTCAGATTGCTGATAAATCCTGGTTTGAAAGAAAGAATTATTTTTATCCAGACCTTCCCAAGGGGTATCAGATATCTCAATACGAAGCGCCATTGTGTAAGAATGGCTATTTAGAGATTGACGGCAAAAAGATACGAATCCAAAGAATCCACTTAGAAGAAGATACAGGTAAATTATTACATGACCAAGATGAGAAACATTCTTTGGTTGATTTTAATCGGGCTGGCGTGCCTTTAATGGAATTGGTGACCGAACCGGATATTACCTCGGCTATTGAAGCAAGAAAGTTTGCTCAAGAATTACAATTAATTTTTAGATATTTAGGTATTTCGGATGCTGATATGGAAAAAGGCCAACTTAGAGTTGAAGCAAACATAAGTTTGCTTCAACTCAAATCCCAAGCACCAAGCACTAAATCCCAAACAAATTCAAAATTCAAAATCCAAAATACAAAACTGGGGACCAAAGTTGAAATAAAAAACCTGAATTCTTTTAGAAGCGTAGAACGGGCGATTGATTTTGAACTCGAAAGGCAAAAAGACGTTTTAAAAAGTGGAGAAACGGTTATCCATGAAACCCGGGGTTGGAACGATACTAAACAAATAACCTTTTCTCAAAGAATCAAAGAAACCTCTGAGGATTACAGATATTTTCCCGAGCCAGATTTACCGCCCCTGATGATTTCCTCAGACGAAGTAGAAAAATTAGGGGACATGATTCCGGAATTACCAGCAGCTCGACGCCGGAGATTTAAAGAAGAATACGAAATTACTGATTCAGTCATAGAAACTTTAACAATTTATAAAAATTTGGGTGATTTCTTTGAAGAATGTGCCAGCGAATTGCGGGGTTGGTTCGAAAGCGGGAAAATAAAAACAGATTTGGATAAAATAATAAAACTCAGTGCGAATTACATTATTACCGAATTCCCCAAGTATCTTTCCGTTGAAGGAGAAATTAAGATAACTCCGGAAAATTTTGCCGAACTGATATATTTGACTTTTATCGGAGAAATTTCTTCAAGCGGCGCCCAAGAGGTTTTGAAGGAAATGTTTATAAGCGGGAAAGATCCTTCCCAAATCATTGAAAGCAAAGATTTAAAACAAGTTAGTGATGAAGAAGAATTGGAGATAGCAACAGAAACAGTGATAAAAAATAATCCTCAAGCAGTTGAGGATTACAAAAAGGGCAAGGAAACGGCTTTACAGTTTTTAGTCGGTCAGGTAATGCGCGAGACCAAGGGGAAGGCCAATCCAAAGGTTCTTGCAAAATTAATTAAAAAATTAATCAAATAACTATGAACAAAGAATTTTCTCAAGAGAAATTTTCCAAGGAAAAGAAGGCAATCAAACAAGAAGAGGAACGAGAAGCGGCAAAAAAAGAAATGGAAGAACTTAGCGAACTTCCTGATGAGGAATTTCAAGAGAAGAAAAAAGAAACCGTAAAAGAACTCGGTATTGCCGAAGATCGGGCGGAAGGATTTTTAAAAGATTCGGAAAGTTTCAAAAAACCGAAAAGGGATTAACCCAGAAAATTATTGACCAATTTTTCCGCTTGTTCTGAATTGATAATCCAGCGAATGGATTTATTTCTTTTAAACCAGGTTATCTGTCGTTTGGCGTACTGATAAGTATGGGTTTTGATCGCGTTTGCGGTCATTTTTTTATCTTCAGAATCTTTCCATTCTTTGTATCCGATTGCATTTTTTAGGACAATTGTCCAGCCGTATTTTTTAACCAATTTTTTAACTTCTTTTTCCAGTCCATTTTTAATCATTTTATCGACTCTTTTAGCTATTGATTTTTTAATTTCATCGGGGGATTTTTTGATACCGATAAATAATGCATCAAATTGTGGTTGGGCTTGTAAAGACGGCACGGGTTTTCCGATTTTAATGACAATTTCTATTGCGCGAATCAGGCGACGTCGGTTTTTGGCGTCAATATTTCTCGCTCTGATCGGGTCGAGTTTTTTTAATTTTTCAAATAGTTCTTGCGTTGTTTTTTTCTCCAATTCTTTTCTCAGTTTCCAGTCGGGCTTTACGCTTGGGATAACCAATCCTTCAACCGCGGCCTCAATATAAAAACCGGTTCCGCCACAGATAATCGGCACCTTACTTTTCTTAAGAATTTTATCAATTGCTTCCAGGGCTTTTTTTCTATATTGAGCAACCGTAAATTGTTTTTCTGGACTGGCGATGTCCACACAGTAATGAGGGACGCCGTCAACTAAATAATTTTGACTTTTGACTTTTGACTTTTGACTTCGGAACGGCTTCGCCGTTCCGATATCCATTTCTTTGTAGATTTGTCGTGAGTCGGCCGAGATAATCTCTCCATTGAATTTTTTGGCCAATCTGATTGCTAAATCGGATTTGCCCGAAGCAGTGGGGCCCAAAACGACAATCAGTTTGGGCTTTGTAGATTCGTTAACCAAGTCATTTAAAATTTTCCAGCGTCTTTTTTTCTCGGCAAGCGGCACATTGTCCTTAGATTTCGAAGCCGGAGTTCCGGTTCGGGTGGAGTATTTATTCACATAGGCCTTGGCGAATTTTATTTCTTCGAATGCTTTGACCGTATTTTCAAACTGTTTTTTGCTTTCGCCGGGGAATCCGACAATTACGTCGGTGGTAATTTCTGCTTGGGGGATTTTTGTTCTGATTTTTTCAATTAGATTTTTATACTGCTTAATCGTGTAGCCGCGATTCATTTTTCTTAGAATTTCATTGTCTCCACTCTGAATCGGCAAATGGATTTCCTTGGAAATTTTTTCACATTTGGCAACCGTATCAATCAGTTCATCGGACATATCCTTGGGATGAGAAGTTAAGAATTTGATTTGAAAATTACCGGGAATTTCGTTTATTTTTTGAAGCAATTTGGCAAAATTATATTGGCCCGCCCCATCTGCGGGCAAGTATGAATTTACATTTTGTCCCAACAAAGTTATTTCCTTATACCTTCTTTTTATAAGTAATTTGACCTCATTGATAATTTCTTTTACTGGTCGAGAAATTTCCCGACCTCGGGTGTAGGGGACAACACAGTAAGAACAAAAATTATTGCAGCCGGTCATAATTGGCACAAAAGCAGATTTTGAATTAGAATATTTTGCCCTTAATTCTAAATAATCACTATACACTTTTGTACGATCGTGAAAAAGTGTATAGTTGAAGAAATCTTTTATATTGAGAATAGCATCGAAAAATTGTTCAAATTTTGATTTGTCGGATTTCAATATACAACCAGTTAGAATTGTTTCGAGTTTCGGATTTCGGATTTTGGATTTGAGGATTTTTGGCTTTAAGCCAAAAATCCTGTCTATTGCTGTTTGGCGCACAGAACAAGCATTTATCACAATCAAATTCGCCTTCGCCATATCGGAGGTCTTTTTATATCCTTGTTTTTCTAAAAAAGCAGCGATTCTCTCGGAATCGCTTTCGTTCATCTGACAACCGAATGTTTTGATAAAGTATTTCATTTTATCTTTTTAATAAATTTATCAAATTTCACCATTCCGATATCGCCTTTTTCCCTGGTTCTGATGCGAACGGATTTAGATTTTTGCTCGGCATC
>Ga0210057_1002817_pt1 | contig 24517 bp, 30 predicted proteins | sample CryGeyCG2114_010_2_FD_183968 | JGI IMG/M metagenome (GOLD analysis project Ga0210057, IMG submission 183968) | Groundwater microbial communities from aquifer - Crystal Geyser CG10_big_fil_rev_8/21/14_0.10 (SPAdes) (version 2) | ecosystem: Environmental > Aquatic > Deep subsurface > Groundwater ...
AGCAAACGGATAATGAGCTTGTCCGTATGGCATAGAACCAGATTCAAACCAACAATCAAAAACATCTGTCACTCGTTTATATTCACCACCACAATCACAAGTCCAAGTAAAACTATCTATATAGGGACGGTGTAAATCTACTTCATAATTTTGATTATGGGGATACTCTTTAAAGATTAAATTCTTTATTTCAGATGTTTTAAAATCAAAATGACTACTATCTCCTAGTTTTATTATTTCGTCCGTAGATTTGAGAGCTACAAATGACTCTATTACAAACAAAGCTGAAGCATGAGAAATAATTAAAATATTTTTTCCTTCATATTTTTGATTTATATCAAAAATAGCTCCCAACACTCTTTTACTCACATCGTAAAAAGTTTCCCCACCTGGTGGAGCTTTAACAAATTTATCAGCATAACTACCAAAAAAGTTGTCATAATCAAACCAAGATTGACCACTAAAAATACCGGTTTTTATTTCTTTTAACCTATCATCTTCTATTATTTTATCTGGAGACAAACCCAGACTATCCGCCACTAATTCGGCTGTTTGTTTAGTCCTGGTAAATGGCGAAACAAAAATATAATCTATATTTTCATCTTTTAACTTCTCTAGTGATTCAACAACTTGTTCTTTTCCTTTGTTGGTAAGATTATAAATTTCTGTTGGATCATCTGATACTATATTTTTAAGATTTGATTCACTTTCACCGTGGCGCATCAAAAAGAAATTGTTACGAGGACTACCTTTTTTGGAGACTAAATCAGATACGGATCCGACTATCTCTATTTTTTTACACTCATCACATCTCCAAACTGGTATTGGTGCACCCCAAAAACGAGAACGTGAAATAGCCCAATCCCGAGCTCCTTCAAGCCACTTACCAAAACGTCCTTCTTTTATATGATCTGGTGTCCAATTTATAGTTTTATTATTAGCCACTAGTTTTTCTTTTATTTTAGTCACTTCCACGAACCATGAAGAAGAAGCGTAATTTAGAAGTGGTGTATCGCAGCGCCAACAATGAGGATAGGAGTGAATTATTTTTTCTTTAGCAAATAATAATCCTTTTCCAGCCAAAAGTTTAATCACTTCCACATCAGTAGCTTGATGATCATCTTTTGGTTTAGCCTGTAGGCCAGCCAGACTTTTCACTTCTGGTTTTATCACCCCATCTGTACCAACATGTTGAATAAAAGGTAAATCCTTTTTTAACATTAATTGGTAATCGTCCTCACCAAAAGCTGGTGCAATATGTACTACTCCAGTACCACTGTCGATGGTCACAAACTCAGCTGGATAGATTTGCCAACCTGATTCCCTGTTTTTTAAGATCTCATCTTTTTGATAATCATCAAAAACTGGTTTGTATTTTTTACCGATCAAATTTTGGCCAGAAATTTCTTCTATTATTTCATAATTTTCTTTCAAAACTTTTTCTGCTAAATCTTTAGCTAAAATTAAAATCTGATCATCTTTTTTTATTTTAATGTAAGTCACTTCGGAATTGATTGCCAACGCCACATTCCCTGGCAAAGTCCACGGAGTAGTTGTCCAAGCTAAAACAAAAGTTTCTGGTTCATCAACCAACTCAAACTTCACATATACCGAAATATCGGTAATATCTTTATATCCTTGATTAACCTCAAAGTTTGATAAGGTGGTCTCGCAACGCGGACAAAGCTGCATAGATTTATAACCCTCATAAACCAAACCTTTATCAAACAGACTTTTAAAAATCCACCACACTGTTTCTGAATAACTCGGATTCATAGTCTTATAGTCATTGTCCATATCTACCCAGCGACCCATTCTAGGAATAACTTTTTTCCATTCATCAGAGTAGCGTAAAACACACTCTCGACAAGCCTCATTAAACTTATCAATGCCCAAAGTTTCAATATCTTCTTTTATTTTTAAATCTAAATCTTTCTCAACAATATTTTCTACCGGTAGCCCATGACAGTCCCAACCCCAACGTCGAAACACCCGTTTACCCTTCATAGTTTGATAACGCGGAATAGCATCTTTGATAGAAGTCGGGAGAAGATGGCCAAAGTGAGGTGTACCAGTAGCAAAAGGTGGGCCGTCATAAAAAACAAAGTCACCGTTTACTCCTTCACGCTTTTCAGTCTGTTCAAAGATGTGGTGTTCACGCCAAAAATCGAGGATTTTCTCCTCACGTAATGCTATTTCACTTTTAAGCTGATTTTGATCACTCTCGCCTGATTTAGTCATAAGTATAGGTATCATACCTGAAAATAGGAAAAAAATTAACCCCACCCCCACGAGTACGTGGGGGTGGGGTCTGAATAAAACAAAATCAGTCTTTAGCCGGATCTAACTTCAACCTCTCATCTATTGTCAGTTTAGATTGGCATGGAAACGGGTCTATACCTGTCTCCAAAGCATTGAAAAACATGTCCCTCCTGAAACTGTGTGGGAAGTGATACCCACGCTCAATTTCACAAACACAATAAGCCAACCTTATCGCCAAAATATTCAACAATTCTTCATCGATTGATGAATGTTCAGACGATTCCAACCAGCTGACTATCTCCTGACGAAAAATACTAATAGGATCATAAGCCTCACCTTCTGGCCATACTTTAGGCAAGTTATAAAGTGGTAACTCCGCCCCGACAATAGAACCCATAAACCACCTCTCTTTCTTTATTTCAAGTTGCCCGATTAAAATCGGATTTTCTAAAGATCACTATTTACATCCTATCAGGCGCTTCGATAGCTAGCAAGTTTAAACCTGTTTTCATAATAGTGGCAAAACTTTCCGTCAAAGCTAGACGATATGGCGACTCTATATTGTCAGAATCAGTTATTTTATATTGTCCATAAAAGCCATTGAAGGTTGAGGCCAACTCTAAAAGATAAGAAACAATAAAGTGAGGTGAGTTCTCCTCTTCGGCTCTCTTAATAATTTCTGGAAAACGATAAATTAATTGCTCTAGTGGGATCACTTCTTTGTTAGTTTTTCGACTATCAATCGGGATTTTCAAGGCCTTAGCTTTATTTAAAACTGACATGGCTCGAACATAAGAGTATTGTAGATACGGACCAGAATCACCCTCAAAAGATATGGATTTTTCCAAATCAAAAATTACATCTTTACCTGGAGACTGACGTAGGATGACAAACTTGATCGCTCCTACGGCTACTTCGGTAGCTATCTTGTCTGCTTCGGACGAATTAAACCCTCGATCTTTCATTTTGATTAGGATATTTTCTTTAACACTTTCAATCAGAGACATGGCTGTCACCACATCCCCTGTTCGACTAGACATCTTACCTGAAGGCAACATAAGAAAACCGTGACTAATATGAGTTATTTTTTCTGCTAATTGAGGCGAGATTATTTCCAAAGCTTTCAAGACAACTTTAAAATAGTTGGTTTGCTCATCCGCCGTAACCACTATGTACTCATCGGCCGGCAATGATTCGTATTTGATATGAGCAAGGCCCAACTCTTTGGCTTCATAAGTCGGCAGTCCTTCGGAGTTGATAAACACTCGAGTATGTAAACCGTATTTTTCACCAGGGAAAATAACCGCTCCGTCAGACAATTCAAACACCTCTTTATCTAAATACTCTTCAACCAGTTTCTGTCCTATCTCAACTGTCTCACTTTCAAAAAAGAATTTATCAAATTTTGTGCCTAAGATTTTATAAATGTAGTCAAAATAATCTAAACTCCACTTGCGACCAGTATCATAATACTTATTTACTTTAGGGTTATTGCGAAGATAGACTTCTTTATTTATTTCTATTATGTCTTGTTTGGCTTTTAAATCATCGGCGTAACTACGTGCTCCATAAGCATAAGCTTTACCTAAAAAATTGGCTTTACTGATAGTTGACCCAAAAATAGACACTTTCCAAAACTGCCACTTGTTATGAAATATACCAAAAATAGATTTGGCTATATGCATACCCACATCTCCCTGATAACAAACTCTCTTCAAATCTGCTCTTTGAAACTCCATAATTCGAGACAACGACTCCCCAATTGCATTGGCCATCATGTGGCCAATATGAAATTCTTTAAATGGATTTGGATCAGTATATTCTATAACTATCTTTTTATTTTTAAGAGTTTGATTAGAACCATATTGCTCACGATTATTTAAAATATTTTCAATTTGATTGGCGAAAAAATTTGGGTTTAAATAAAAATTTATAAATCCAAAACCCGCTATTTCTACCCTGTCTAATCCGTCTATCTCTTTTTTATTAAAACTGGCCACAATCTCACGCGCCACCTCCAGTGGACTAATTCCTATTTTTTTACCATAAACAAAAGCCACATTGGTGGAATAATCTCCATTTTCCAGATCAGTCGGATGCTCCAAATCAACACTTGGACGCTTGACCCCAAGCTCTTTTAGAGTCTCAAGTATAGTTATCTCTATCTCCTTAATAGTACTCATCATTGGCCTCATCATATCATAATACGGCCCAAATTAAAGGCCTTGTCTATATAGCAAGAAAATCCTCTATTGTGTCAATTTTCAAGGAAAGTTATAATATAAACACTAAAAGGTCTTTATTAATTTTAACTAAAAATATATGAATACTATTTTTCATAAAAAATGTGGCGCCGGTTTAACCGTTTGGGTTTTATTGTTTGTTGGTGGTTTAAACTGGGGCTTAGAAGGTATTGGATCTTTCATTGGTTCTAATCTAAATATTGTAAATCTGATATTTGGATCTATACCAACTATAGAAAATATCATTTATGTGTTGGTTGGTTTAGCTGCTTTAGCTTCTATCTTTCACTGTAAATGTAAAAAGTGTAATGGTGGTTGTGCTTGTAGTGACAACAATTGTTCTCACTGTAATATGTAGATACTGTTTAGCTGGTTTAAATAAAAAATACCAAGGGTTACACTTGGTATTTTTTATTTTCCCGCTTCTGGTATTTTAAGCCACTTATTGGCTTCTAGATGCCACCTATCTGGATCAGCTGTTTGGATTTCATCCCATATTTTTTTAGCTGATTCAGTATACAATTTTTCATCACGAACCATTCGCCTGTTCTTCTCCCACTTTTCTGGCAATTGAGAACCCCTTTGTTCTAACTCCTTTAATTCTATATCAATATCTAAATTATCGGCATCTTTTACTATTTTAGCTTCTATAGATTCTCTTTTTTCATATTCGTGTAAATATTCACTTATCATCCCAGATAGAGATGTCCCAGCAAATAAATCATGGGCAGATTTTTCTTCATCAGCTTTTACATAAACTTTTTGGACATAAGACAAATCCGAGCAACGTGTCTCTGCTAGATCATGAATTAAGGCCATTTTCATTATTTTATTTTCATCGCCCACCCCTTCGCGCCTTCCAATCATAATGGCCAAAAATACCACTCTCATACTATGATCTAAAATATTAGCCACATCCATACCAAAGTGTTGTCGCCACCCTCTTTGTAGATATCGTAGCGACCCTATTTCAAATAAAAAATCTAAATCTCTATTAGTCATAATTATTGTCTTAAAATTTTATCTATTTTTTTAGCAATGGTTATAAAATCTTTTTCAGTTTTACCGCGAGTAGTCTCAGCTGCTACCCCTAGACGAATACCCGATGGGTCAACTGGGCTTCTCTTATCAAACGGAATAGTATTTTTGTTTACTATAATCCCCGCTTTTTCAAGACGGTCACTAGCCTCTTTACCAGACATATTACCATTTGTTGACCCAAAAACATCAACAAGTAGTAAATGCGTTTCGGTGCCACCAGAAACTATGCGCCAACCAAGTTTTTTTAAATCGCCTGATAAGACTTTAGCATTTTTTACCACTTGTTTAGTATACTTTTTAAAAGTTGAATCGGTCGCCTCTTTCAGGGCGACCGCCACCCCCGCAATCTGATTTAAATGTGGGCCACCTTGTAGTCCTGGAAAAACCGCTTTGTCTATTTTTTTACTTATTTCTCTATTATCTATTTTTGAAAAAATAATTCCAGCTCTTGGACCTCGAAGAGTTTTGTGAGTAGTAGTGGTGACCACGTCAGCATAAAGGAAAGGACTTGGATGTTCGCCTCCTGCTACAAGACCTGCAATATGAGACATGTCCACCATCAGGTAAGCACCACAGCTGTCTGCTATCTCGCGAAACTTTTTCCAATTTATTTTTCTTGGATAAGCAGTGAAACCAGCCACAATGATTTGTGGTTTTTCTCTAATAGCGATTTTTTTTATCGCCTCATAATCAAGTAGTTCAGTTTTTTCATCTACTCCATACGGAATCTGTTGCCAAAATTTACCAGTTATAGAAACTTTGTGACCATGGGTCAGATGGCCCCCATCGGAGAGATTCATCCCCATTATTTTTCCCTGCCTGCCGGCAGGCAGGGCACCTTTTGGAACAAGAGCTAGATATACTGCCAGATTGGCTGGAGAACCAGACAAGGGTTGAACATTTACACTCCATTTTTTAGAAGAAAGTTTAAAAAGCTTAAGTGCTCGATCTTTACATACATTTTCTATTTTATCTACCACTTCATTGCCGCCATAATATCTCATTTCAGAGTACCCTTCAGCATACTTATTGGTCAGCTCTGAACCTAGTGCTTCTAGTACATCTTTTGAAACATAGTTTTCTGAGGCAATAAGATTTGTCACGCTTTTCTGACGCTTCTTTTCTTCGGCTATAAATTTGGCGATTTGAGTGTCTTTCATATTGTTAGAGTCTTAAACGATAATTCATATACTCAAAAATGTCTTTAGTCAAAGCTATCCTCTCTTGCGGATCTCCACTGATTACAAAAATCTCAATTGGTTTTTGTTTGGTTATTAAAAATAAAGTTTTAGTAAACAGGCGATTTATTTTATCGACATATTTAACATCAGTATCACGAAGCTTATCATCTACTAGTTTGATCGAAACGGCTGTGGGGATAAAAATCAATCCATCTAAATGTTCTAGATGTTTTAAAACCAAATTAAATGTCTCATATAAAAACTCTGTACTCACCACTCCACTGTCATGCAAAGCGAGCGAATAAATGTAATTGTCTATTACACATCTATCAAATAGTATTTTTGACTCTTTGTTATTGGTAATTTGGTTAAACAAAAAATCTCGAATCATCCTTTGGTTTTCCTCACTACCTTTTTGATTGATTTCCAAATTATTCTTTTGTATCACATCTCGATAAGTTTCTGTTGGGGTGGTATATTCTGGAAAATGCTCTAAAAAGTCTTTAATGAAAGTAGATTTGCCTGTATTTTGGGGGCCAATAACTGCTAAACGCATAAAAATAAAAGATTAAATTAGTATTAAGCTAGTGTATCAAAAATCAACAGAAAAGATAAACCGCCAGACACTTTGTGTCTGGCGGTAAGTTTTAAGTTGTTTATTTCTCCACAATATCCTGTTGTCCACGCTTGATGTCAAACCGGCCAATTTCAGAATTGTCTACATGGAGGACGATGTCGTACCCACCAATTCTCTCTTCAATTTCCCGTGCCATCAGTTGAGCTTGCTTACGCAAAGTCGGATGCACGGTCGAGCTTGACCGAAGTTCAATCAAGTAAACCATAGATGGCAAACCACCCATGAGTTCACATGGCACTCGGTATCCCATTGGAACATAGTACTGTAGCTCAGGTGAAGACATTCCATCCTCTAAAGCTCCCTGCCACCAGTGTTCGAAAATTGGCAATATCATTTGAGCATGATGAAGTGAGTCTTCTGATAGTTGTGCTAAATACCAAGGTTCAAAACCGTGCGCCGTGTACAAAAATGGCATTGATTGAGTAATAGCCCGATGACGTTGCAGATCGCGATACGACCCAAAATCAAGCAGGAATTGAAATCGCCAGTAGCCGATTTCCTCCAAACGTTTCGGAAGTTCCGTATGAGGCGGTCTGGACTTAAGTAAATCTGCATATTCATACAGTTTACTTGAAGACAAAACCGACTCGACCAATTCAGCGTCTGTCGGAAACTTTTCTGGCTTCGGAGTCCAGAAATAATATTTGCCATTCATCCATTTGGCATAATACTCTTCTGTCTTCAGATAACGTTTGGCCGGAAAAGAATTTGGGTAAGCTTCAATTAAGGCGTTTTCCAGTGCCTCGGCCACATCTTTTACTTCTTGCAAAGGATGATGCCGAAGCTCTAAAAGCTTGTCCTTAGCCTGACGCAAATTTGTCGTCCATGACAGTGATGTACTAGCTCCAGCTGGTAAAAACGCTCGCATAATATCAAACGCACGAGCATTGACCGCTTTAGTATATGTCTTTTCATCTTCTCCCTCATCGCGAGGAAATTGTAAGGCAACATGTTTTTTGGTCTCTTCCAAATGAATAACGTAGAATTCTCGCCACTTTTCCAACATTTGCTTTGACTTCTCTGTTCCTAATGGATCGACAAATGGTTGGGTGCTGAAATCCAAATACCGTGTCGAGCATTCTTGACCAGAATACAACGACCAATCTTGGATCGCTTTGGCCGCCAACATAGACACACCCTCGATGAAAATGTACGTACATCCGCAATCACCAATCGAGTTGTGGCCATAACCGAGATAGAAAGTTTCCATAAACTTCCCCGACCCACTTTTGGCAAGTTTTTCGAGATGCTCGCCTATTCCCGCCGGTGAGCGAGAATAAAGAGCTTGAAGCATAGCGCAGTCTTCTGGGGTGATAATAGCACCCGTGTTCAAGACCACCACTTGTCCCCCATTTGGTAACGGGCGACTGACATGCTTAAGATCACTGATTTCCATATTTCCTCCTTATGGTTTGGAAATTTAAACAACTTTTTCAAAGTTCTATATAAATACAACCAATATAATTTCTACCATTTTAATACCTATATGTAAATAAAAAATCCTCAGCGCTTAGATAAGCGCTGAGGATTACATTTTAAAAAATTACTTCTCCCAAACAGTTTTGAAACCAGTATAGTGCTTAGCAATACAAGGACAAGCCGCCGTGTAATTGGAACCATTGGTTCCATACAGTACACTTAGCTCGTCGCTTGGTCGCTCAAACACCATTTTGCATATTCGCTGATCATGCTTGATTCGGAACGGCACGTCACGTACTCGCACTTCTAGTACCCCGTGCGTACCACCCGCCTGCCAACCAAACCCGCTGTCAAAAAATCCAGCATAATGAGAACGAAAGTCTCCACTGCCGAGATCGTAGACCATCAGCTCACCACAAACTTCCGGCGGAATAATCATCCGCTCTGAAGTGGCCAATAAATAGAAACGATTGGGCGACAAAACTAGTTCGCCATCCAAACAATCTTCCTCGGTAATAGTCCGCCAAAAATGCTTCCAATTTAGATCCCGCGCGCTCAAATCCACCATATAGCGCGGATTTTCTCGAGCTTCGAAGCCGACGATTTTCCTCTGTAAATCTACATGAAAATACAGACTATCGTCAGACAAATCCAACTCATCGGGCGCTTTGGTTAAACCATCAGCGTTGCGGACGACGCCATATTTACTGTGTAAAATAGCGATATCCGATTGTGATAATGGCTCAAATTTTTGTCTGATGCGCATTTGGGTCAAAGTCAGCCCAGGTGAAACTTTTACATCAAAAGATAGTGGCGTCACTTCCAAATACAGTGGCCCCTTGTATCCACGAGGTGTCTGATCATAACCACTATAACCATCACACAAAACTCGCACCAAAACATCTTCCCGACCAGTCGAACTTTTTGGCGAAAATACTGCCAAAAACTCATCTGGTAGAGAGAGTTTGCCTGCCAATGGTATAATGTAGCAAGAACCACGATTGAGTACCGAACCATCTCTTAGTTGAAAATGGAAAGAGCCAAAATGTTTTATCAAATCAGCTACTGTCTCACCTTTGCTAGGTAAAGCAGCCGCTGACACTTTGGTAATAGTCCCCGTAAGTGGCAAATCCACACTATTGATTTGCACATAATCCTCCGACAATCCAGTCACCATTGGCGCTTCGCCAGTGACAACTTGTTTTAATGTCCCTCCTGAAAGCACCATGGTCTTTCTCCTTCTGTTTTTGATTTATTAGATTGACAAGGACCTATTCCTTGAACAAATTCTGACTTTATTTCTAACACAAAAGACAGGAAAAGGAAAACCCCCGCTCTCGTATCCTCGAGAGCGGGGGTTTTAAATTTAAATTAGTTTATCCAGTCACCTCTACCCCCATAGAACGAGCAGTGCCCATAATAGTGTTCATGGCAGTTTCGACTGAAGCAGCATTGAGATCTTCCATTTTCTTTTCAGCTATTTCCCTGATTTGAGCTTTGGATATTTTACCAACTTTGGAAACGGCATTTTTACCAGAACCTTTTTCAATTCCAATCGCTTTCATAATCAAGTTTGAAGCTGGAGAGGTTTTTAGTATAAAATCGTAACTTCTATCTTCGTAGACAGATATGACCACTGGTACAATATCTCCCATCATTTGGGCGGTAGCGGCATTAAACTTCTGTACAAAATCACCAATATTGATACCAGCTTGCCCAAGCACTGGACCTACTGGAGGCGCTGGATTTGCTTTACCAGCTGGGATTTGTAGTTTTATTTGTTTTATTACTTTCTTTGCCATAATGTTTATTTAAGTTTATAGACTACCTTATATTTTCTTAACCTGCAAGAAGTCTAATTCTACTGGTGTTTCTCGGCCAAACATGGATACGAGGACTTTCACTTTACCTCTTTCATTGTCTATCTCACTAACTTTACCTTCAAACTCTTTAAACGGACCGTCGGTGATGATAATAGACTCATCGATCACCAAATCAATAGCGTGTTTAGTACTATCGTCTCCCATTCGACGGAACAGTTCTTCTACTTCATTTTTCTCTAGGGGTACTGGGACTGTTCCGGCTCCGATAAATCCAGTCACTCGAGGAGTATTTCGAACCACATACCAAGAGTCGTCAGTCACTATCATATCTACTAAAACATAACCTGGGTAAATCTTTTCTTCTACCTCTACTCGTTTACCACCTTTGATTTTTACTTTCTTTTCTACTGGCACTAACACATTAAAAATCTTGTCTTCCATACCAAGAGACTCAATACGTTGTTTTAGGTTTCGAGATACTGCATTTTCATAACCAGAATAAGTATGAATCGCGTACCAATTTCGGCCTTGATCTTCTTGTTTAGACATAGATAAATTAGATTAAACTTTTAAAATTTGTTCCAAAGCTAGACTAAAAATGAAATCGAAAACTCCCAAATAAGCAGCCGCCAAAAATGACACCACGATCACAATGATGGTGAAGTTGATAGTATCCTTACGAGTTGGCCAGTTTACGTGACGCAATTCGACTTTTGTTCCTCTAAAATAATCAAGTAGCCAGTTCATATAGTTTTTTTTATGTAAATTAAAACGCCCCGCAGGGCTTTGTATATAGTATCTAAATTAAGAGATAAAGTCAACCTAGTCAAAAAACCCTAACTAAGCACTACTTGCAATCCGGATACACTTTATATATAGCCTCAAGCACTCGCTCCACTGCCTGTTCATTTTCTCCTTCCACCATCGCACCCGAAGCTTGTTTGTGTCCACCACCACCTAGCACATCACCTATTTTTGACACATCAAATACTTCCCCATTCCTAGATCGCAAACTAATCCTATTTTTACCTTTATCTTTTTCTATGACAGATATCGCTACTTCTACACCCTCCACCGCCAGTACCATCGCGGCAATAGACTGATTGGCCATATCTTCTTCGGTTATACCTTTGGCTTCTATCTCCGCATTCGATACGCCGATAATAGCCACATTGCGACTTTTACCAAAACGTTTTATTTTCCCAAGCGCGAGCGCTTTGTAAGCCAGACCCGATTCACTGACCGTATCTATGACCTGCAAGACATCACTGAAGTTTGGGCAATACTTTACTAGTTCCGCCCCTGCTTGGAGAGTGTCCGCTGTGACCGCCCGAAACCAGAAACCACCAGTGTCGTAGTAAATACCAACAAACAGATTGATAGCGATATTATAATCAAACTCAACTTTCCAATATTTAAATAAGTTAAAAATGACCTCTGCCGCTGCTGGTTTACTAGTGTCTACAAGATTTATATCACCAAAACCCACATTTGATGAATGGTGATCAATCACTACTGTTTTTATATTTTCTGAAATAGTAAAACCTTCGTCTCGAGAAACAAGTTTGGGACTAGCGCTGTCTTGAATTATAAATAAATCAAAATTAGACCAACTCACCTCCCCCACTTTCATTTCCACTATATTTTCAAATCCCGGCAAGGTTCTCATACTTTTTGGTTTTGGTGAGTCACCAGATACTACTGTTGGATTTTTACCAATCTTTTTCAAATAGTGATACATAGCCAAAGCCGACCCCACACTGTCTGGATCTGGATTTGGATGAAGGTGAAGTAATATATTTGTCGCACTATCTATCTCCGCTTTTATTTTAGGAGCAACCTCTTTTATTAAATCATTAGTCATTTTTGGCTTTTTTTAATTCTTCTATCGACTTCACCAAATCCGACATTTGGCTCTTGATCAGCTCCATAGTCGCCGTAGCAGCTATGTCTATCGCCTCCTCTTTCTTTTCTATCTCATTGATCTCATCTACATCTTCCTGAATCTCATCAATATCCTCTTCCACTTCAGCCAAACTGGTGGTGTTTCTATTGACCGACATTTGAATAAAAATGGCTAAATATATAGCCTCCAAAGAAACCACCGTCGTCAAAGTAAGTAGTATTTTATTCCAGCTCACTCCCAAGATTCCAAACAAAAAAGCCACTACAAAAAACAAAGTGTGGACTATTAGAGACTCAATAGAGCCAATCCAGCTAATCGCCTTGTCAGCCAACTCTTCTAAAGCTTCTTTCTTTTTTATTTTTTTATTTTTCCTTGGCATATTTCTTCTATCTAAACACAAAAAAATAGCTTTTGCTAATTACACACTTTCAAACCTCTTTTCATAAGATACTTTTGATGATAATCCTCGGCGGAGTAAAAAGTGGGGGCGGACAGTATCTCGGTCGCTATATGATTGTCATATTTTTCTACATTTAAATCCGCTTTCGATTGTTCCGCCATATCTCGTTGCTCGGGAGTCGTATAAAATATCACTGAGCGATATTGATGCCCCACATCCGGCCCCTGCCTATCTATTTGAGTTGGATCATGGTTTTCCCAAAAAACATTTAAAAGTTTTTCTAGATTTATTTCATTTGGATTATAAGTTACTTCCACTGTCTCCACATGACCTGTCCCACCAGCGCAGACTTGTTCGTAAGTCGGACTTTCTGTCTCTCCACCCATATAGCCGACTTTGGTCTCCTTGACCCCAGCCAAAGTCCTGAAATCTTCTTCCACTCCCCAAAAACACCCCGCTCCAAAATATATTTTTTGTAGGTTATTCTCCATGATGATATTTTTCTCCTTTAATTATAGTATAGGCGCGGTAGATTTGCTCGGTGAGGATGAGGCGGACAAGCTGGTGTGGAAAAGTGAGCTTGCTTAGAGACCAGACGAGGTTGGCGCGAGCTTTCACCTCCTCCCCCAGGCCATAGGCTCCGCCGATTATAAATACTAATCTCTTGGTGCCGGCAGACATTTGTTTGTTTATAACTTCGGCAAAGTCTTCTGAAGAAAATTGCTTACCTTTATCATCCAACAAAACTACAAAGTCATCAGCTTTTATATTTTTTAATATTGCTTCTGACTCTTTTTTGATGTCACTGGAAGCGATAATCTGGAAGCTGAAGTCGGTGTACTTGGTTAGACGTTTTTCGTATTCAGCTATAGCTTCGACAATATCCGAGTCGTGCTTTTTGCCGATGGTTATACATAAGATTTTCATAAAATAATATTACCATAAAATAAGCCCCGCTCCGCGAATACGAATACTCGCGGAGCGGGGCAACTAGCACCCACTTGAACAGTGAGCTACTCGAGGAATCATGAACCTGTCCATATAATCACCTCCTTTCTCCTATTTTCAGTATAGCAAACGTGTCAAGAAAAAGTCCCCAGCGGTGTGAAGCACCGCTGGGGACACAAAAAATCTTATTAAAACCTATTCATCAGACCTTCTAATAGAGCTGATTTTTGTTCGGAATCTGGTAATGACAACCAGTTTTTTAAAACCTCTATCGGCAGATCCTTCAAGATATCTACCGCTTTCGCCAAAGCATGGTTACGGATCTGTTGATCCTTAACCATATTCACTGTTTCTTCCATACCAATCCCCTTTCTTTTTACTTATCATTTCATCACCTACTCTTCTTCTATTATACCACAAACACCCATAAAATGCAATTAAAAAAACAACAAACCCGCCTCGTGACAGGTTTGTCGTAGGCGGGTTATTTTAAATATTTCTGGAGATTTTCTTTTAGCTTCTCCAAATCCCTGACCATACTTCCTCCAGAGTCAAAAATAAAATATTCTATCTGGAGATTTATTGTCGCCCCTTCGTTGTCACCGCCTTGACGAAAATCACTGCGATAACCTTCGATTGGTTTGCCTAAACCGTAAGCAAAACCTATCTCCCCAGCTGTTCCACTATCCACGTCTGATCCATCCAAACAAGCGACGAGTAGATCAGCTTGGCGAATAGCCAGCACATTGTTTGAGGCGATGACAACATTGACCTCCATCCATTTGTCTCTTCGTTCCTCCCCATAAGGAAGCTTTATGGCAGACTCCACTATTTTTTGATCTGTTAGCACCCATGGGTCCAAAACCTCAAATCCAAGCCTTTGGATCATGGGTATGAGCTTTTCATAATAGAAAAGTCTTCCAACCTCCGAAAAACCAAATGGGCCAGCCAAATAAACTTTTTTCTTTTTCATTTTTCCACCTCCTTTCAAGAGATGTTAAACTTGATTTGTACTATAAAACGCCAGCTATATTACTAGCAAAAATATTTGAATATGCAAAACCCAGAGAGAATCGGGGTCAAGTTTCTAAACTCGCTACGCTCGTTAAGAACTTCCTCCCCGGACTCGGCCACGACCGAAAAGGAAAATCATTTCGGTCGGCTTCGCGGCCTACGTCTTTCAATTCTCTCTGGGTGCACCAAAAATATAATCGCCCAAATTTTCAATTTGTTCTCGTTATTTTTGGGTGCCCAGAGAGAATTGAACTCTCGACGCCGGATCCACAAACCGGAGTTTTACCACTAAACTATGGGCACCATGTATTTGAAACCACTAATTATACGTTGGCGGTTCCTCAGTTATACCAGATTTATGGTTGGAAAGTCTAGCTAAAGCATACAAAAGGCTGGACAAGCGATTTAAATATGGCAAAGTGTACTCGCCTAGTTTCTTTTCGCTTTCTTCATTTACTTGCACCACCCTTCTCTCAGCTCGACGAGCTATAGTCCGAGCAGTATCAAACAGCGCTCCAAGCTCTGTCCCTCCCGAAACGAAAAAAGAAGTTATTGGTGGGAGCTCTTTTTCTATACTATCAGTCAGATTTTCCAGTCTTTTTACTTTGTCTTCGTTTATCACTTTTTCTGCTCCAGCCAGCTCCGCTTGGATGATAAACAAATTTTGCTGAACCCAATCAACAACGCTTTCAAAAGGATCATCTAATCCAACTGAAAAATCAGTTTGGCCAGCTTTTACTTTACACAAACCCAGAAAAGAATTTATTTCGTCAAGTGAACCCAGAGCCTCGGCAATAGCCGAACTTTTTGATATTCTCTGGTCACAACCAAAAGTTTTAGTCGTCCCACTGTCCCCTTTGCGAGTATAAAGCATGGAGAGATTATAGCATATTAAAGAGAGGGCTTTTCGAGTTCAGAGAGGACTTTCCCGCGACTTAAAATTTTCTACCCGAAAATTTTAGTCTGGGCACCGGCACCACAAGAGTACTCCCAAAAATATAATCGCTTCGCTCTTTATTTTTTAGGTCGCTCGCTTGTTAAATTCCGACTTCGTGCGCTCCGCCGTTCAAGTCCTCTCCTGCGCTAAAAAACAATAATCGCCAGACGTTATTCACGTCTGGCTCATTTGTTTTGTGCGCGGGAGAGGACTTGAACCTCCACACCTTGCGGCACATCCACCTCAAGGATGCGTGTATACCAATTTCACCACCCGCGCATGGGGTTTATTATTGTCTTTTTGGGGTAAAAAAACAAGCGGTCACCCGCTTGTTTTTTTAAATTATTCTTTAGTTTCTTCAACTGGAGTTTCTTCTGTTTGAGCTTCAGTAGGAGTTTCTTCTGTTTTTGTTTCGATCTCTATTTCTGGAGCTACTTCCTCTTCTACTCCGGCTTCGGCGTTGGCTTCGGCGGTAGCGACGGCAGCTTCGGCTGCTTTACGAGCATCAGCATCATCAGAGGTTAGACCACTTAGATCAAAACCAAGATTTTTCATCCGACGACGAATTTCTTTAGCTGCTTTTTCACGAATATAATAAAGTTTAGATTGGCGAACCTTAGCTGAACGAAGTATTTCGATCTTGTCGATATTTGGTGAGTAAATTGGAAAAATCTTTTCCATTCCTACTCCTGAAGCCACTTTTCGAACAGTAAAAGTTGCACCTGATTCAATCCCATGTTTACGAGCAATAACCAAACCTTCATAAGCTTGAAGGCGAGTTTTACCTTTTTCTTGAATTTTTTGCCAAACTCGCACAGTCATACCGGCTCGAAGGTCAAGCTTTTGACGCTTCTCCATATCAACTGGGGAAATTTGAAAATTAGTATTTACAGACATAGGTGAGAGATTATCACAACTTTCTAAGATATTCAAGGGCTGACTGAAAATCAGTGGGTAGAGGAGCTTCTAAAACCAGTTTTTGTCCATCTGGAGTCTCCACTTCCAGTCGCCCAGCATGGAGAGCTGGCCTATCTAACCCTGGTAAACATTTTTGTCCTTCAGCATACAAACTATCACAAACTATGGGGTGGCTAATAGCTTTCAAATGAACTCTGATCTGGTGTGTCCTGCCAGTTTTTGGAAAAACTTCAAGATATGAATAATCACCAAAATCTTGCAAGACTTTGTATTCTGTCAAAGCATCGCGCAAAACCCCAGACGCACCTCTACCTGCCAGACGTTTACGAGGATCGTTTTTGTTACGACCAATCGGTAAATCTACTATTCCTTTTTCATCTTTAAAATGTCCATAAACAATAGCTTGATAAACTTTTTTTACTTGATGCCTTTGAAAAGCCTCTTTGAGCCAAAGGTAAGTCGTCTGATTTTTGGCAATAATCAAAGCACCAGTAGTACCTTTGTCGAGGCGATGAACTATTCCCGGCCTGTCTATAACCTCTCCATTTTGCAATTTCATCGGCTCGCCAACACCTTCGCATTCAGGATATTTTTCCACAATCCAATCAGTCAAAACTTCTTCTTTGTTGAAACTATCTTTGTGAATAGCCAAACCGGCTGGTTTGTTTATAACCAAAAAATTATTATCTTCATATATAATAGATATATTGAGTGAACTCATCTTGATAAAATGCCATAAATAAGGTATTGTAGCAAACACCAGCGCGCTTAGCTCAGTTGGTAGAGCAACTCATTTACACTGAGAAGGTCGGGGGTTCAAGTCCCTCAGCGCGCACAAAATCTTAAGTCCTAAAGCGAAAGCTTTGGGGCTTTTGATTTTGTAGCAGCGTTGAGGGACTTGAAAGCCGGAGGTTGCAAAGCCTTTGTCAGCAGGCAAGGTGGCCGAACGACCTAAAAAATAAAGAGCGAAGCGATTATATTTTTGGAAGCACTCTTGTGGTGGCGGGGTCGCGAAATTTTGACTGTGACTGACAGTCAAAATATTTGTGACCTAGTCCTTCATTTCAAAAAATAAACCCCCGATTTCGCTACTGCGAAATCGGGGGTAAACATTTACCGAGGATCTGGTACACAAAGGATCCAAGAAATACGATGAATTAAAAACCCATGTTTTTCTTCCATACCTTCAGGGGGGCAGATACTGACAACATCTTCTGTCAACAAACAAGGTTGCCAACCATCGTCTTGAAGCCTCAATAATACTTTTTTCATCCATTCTGGAGACTTCTGTCCTCGACTTGGTTCAAAATTTAAAGTCAAAATCGGAATCCAGTCATAAAAAATCTCATAGAAACCGATCAACTCCTCTCTTGTTTTAAAATCTGTTTTATCTTTTTGACCAGAATTCAACATCAACATTTTTTCAATCCAAAGTTTATAAGTCACTCCTTTGATGAGGGCAATGTCGAAAAGATTGTGACAAAATTCGAAAACTTTTTCGTCATCAGATAGATGATTTGGTATCTCAAGCGGAACTTGAGATCTTCTCAGTCTTTCTATTTGTTCCAAGGGCTCCTTGGAAAAATTGTCCACTATGATCGGCCACCTTTTTGGAATAATCGGAACATCTATTAATCTCATAAAATAGCCCTCCCTAGTTCAGGTTAATTAATGCAATAAAGACCATACTTGTTTCAGTTAAATACAATTAACAAAAACAAGCAAGTAAAAAAATAATGTCCTCCCGGCAGGAATCTCCCCTAACTGGGACCGGTACTTTTCGACCGAAGCACCACACGAGACCAAGTGGTGCTCGGTAACGAAAAGTCTTTCGATTCCTGACGTGACCAAAGCAGCGACCAGATTTTTAAGGAATGAAGTGACTATAAAAATCGAAGTACTCTTGTGGTGTTTGGTCACTCTGGGAATAACATCTTTCGCTTCGCTCAATGTCCTCCCGGCAGGAATCGAACCTACATCAGAGGCTTAGAAGTCCCCTGTTCTATCCATTGAACTACGGGAGGAATAGACTTAAAAACTATACCCGCCTTACCGAGCTGGGTCAACAACTTTTTTGGAATTAACCTCTTGGTCATAAAAAATCTTGGCTCGGCTATCTATTATCTCCAAAGCTGATTTCAATCTTTTTTCGTTGACGGTCGACTTTTTGGTTATCTTGTCAACCGACAACTGAACATCATAATTGTTAACCAAATCAAAATAAGTCCAGACGATCGGAGCTGTAGTCCCTATTAAAATAACGCCTGCTAAAACCAGCAATAAAAACCAGTCCCGAGAGGGCTTCGGTTTTAGTTTGAAATGAGGTAAAGAAATATTTTTAAATGATATTTTATTCATATTTATTTTTTATTTTCCTTAGACTCTAGACTTAGAAGTCTGATAGTAACTTCTGCCTGCCACACCCCTTCTGGAAGTTTTTCCAAATTCAAATCTTCAATCAGGATTGGGTAGGGCATGTTTTCTATCAGTCCCACCAGTCGATGAAGAGAAGAAAAAGATCCACTCGCTTTCACTACAAAAACTGTTTGCTCCCCCTCTTTGACACTGTCTACCAAAACTTCCACTCCTGCCTGACTACTTAGATTTTCTAAATCTTCAATAAATAAAACTAGTTTTTCTTTTTCTAAAGTAAAATTATTTATTTTAATAATATCACCCTCCATATCAGACAAACTTCTTTTAAGTTTACTTAGATTTTCTCTCTTATGAGAAGCTAGAGCCAGATCTTGACCTATTTGTTCTACTTCAACAGCTTTTTTGTTGACTATAAATTTAAAACCAAACGCCATACCCACTAAAATAAATATCAGTAGAATGACAATCATTGATTTGGTAAAAAATTTAAAGTTAATCAACATATTATTTTGTGATTTTATTTATATGAACAGTGATAGTAAAAGGACCGGCTGAATCTTTTATCAAATTATCAGCTGGAGAAATAACTTCATCAGCACAAACAACAGAACAACCCTCTTTAGATTTTAATTTATCGATAAAATTATTAAAATTTGACCTATGATCAAAAACTCCAGCCAAAATCACCTCAACCATCTCCGATTCCGGTATTTGTTTAGCGTGTATATTGTTTATTTTTATACCGTCAATTTTATCTTCTAAAATAGAATCCAAAATCGGACCCAAGTTAGTGTACTCAGATAAACTATTGACCAAAACTGTCTTCCGATTTAAATCGTCCACCACTATCACCAAATCGTCAAATCTCTTCTCTTCCTCTGTATTTTGATTTTTGTCTACCAAACTTTCCATGGCTTTACCTTTGGTGTCGAGCAAAAACCACAGACCCGCAATCAAAATCAGATTAATAAAAACTATACCCGCAAGTAAAATCCCTCCGACCACAACCAGTCTATTTAAATACTCATATCTAACTTCTTTTTTGGCTTCTGGGGGTATTAAATTTATCATGATTTAATATTATAAACTCCTCTTAGAGCTAGACTGATAGCTGTAGCATAACGTAATGACTCTTTATAAGACATCTGGGGTAAATCTTTTTTATAATCAAAACACTTATGTTGCCAAGGATTTAATATTTCTACTGGTAACTTTAATTGGCCCGATAAATATTCTACTAGACCTGGCAAGGAAGATTGACCCCCACATAAAACAACCCTGTTGACCGGCGAATTATAGTATCCATTTTCACTTTCTTTTTTCTTCCAAAATAAAATGACTTTATTTAATTCGTCTTTCAAAGAAGAGGTTATTGGTAATAGTGAATTAAATATTTCCAGATTGCTTTTAGACCGAAGTAGACCGTGAGTAATCTTTAAATTTTCAGCTTCATCACTATCAATATTTAGATTTTTTTTAATAGAAGCCGTCATAGAATCTCCTCCTATATTTAAAATAGTTGAAGTTAAAACCATCACTCCATTTGAGACTATTTCTATTCCTGTCCGGCTACGACCTATCTCTACTATCATAATCGTATCTACACTTCTATCGGCCATAGCAATCCTAGCTAAAGCTTGAGGTTCTATTTCAAAAACTAAAGGTGTAAAACCAGCACTACTTAAAACTTCAAAATATTTTCTAGACTCATCTAGCGGAAAAACAGTCACCAAAATATCTATCACCTCCAAACCTGGCTTATGTTTAATGTTTATTTTTTCAAAATCAAATACCATATTGTCCAGTGATAGTGGGACGTATTGGTCCAATTGGAGCTCTATGGTTTGGCGCAATTGATGATCTGGAACTTTTGGTAAAGAAAGACGAACTACATAGGCCACCTCTTCTGGCAAAGAAACTATTGTTTCCTTTATCTCTGGACTAAATTTGGTTCGCCAGTCAGACAAAATCTTTACCAACTCATCTACTTTTTGAATAGAACCCTGATCTATAACTCCTGCTGGTATATCTAATTCGCCGTATCTTTTTAAAATACAGTTGCCCCCTTTGTTCGTAAGCTCAACAAATTTTATAGACCTGTCAGATATATCTAAACCTACAGCTGGTCGAGACAAAAAAGTTGGTGGCGGAAAAGTTTTAAGAAATAAAGATTTCACTATACTTTTTATTATAGCAAAATTTTAGAAGAAAGAGAGGTAGATTATGACAAAAATTATCAACAGACCACCAAGCAGTGACAATTGGTTAAATCTTTTGTAAATAAACTCGCCCATAGTCTTTCCAAACACTTTCATAAAGTAAGCGACTAAAAACAATCTTGCCCCTCGACCTAAGATGGACGCCAAAACAAATGTAATAAAATTTATTTTCAACAAACCTGCTGTTATAGTAAACACTTTATAAGGAATAGGAGTAAAAGCTGCCACCAAAATAGCTAGAAAAGCATTGTCGGCAAATAGCTTCGTCACTGTTTCCAATTGAGTCTGCAAGTTATATAACTCTACCAATCGCACACCAACAGTATCAAAAACAAAAAGACCAATACCATAACCAAAGATCCCACCGAGGACAGAAAAGGTGGTTGAGATCGATGCATAATACCACCACCTTTCGGCTCCGGCCGATAAAATAGTTATTAGTAAAAGATCTGGTGGAATTATAAAAAAAGAAGATTCAGTAAAAGCAAAAATCCCCAGCCACCAAGTGGCATAAACACTACCTGCAAAACCCATTATCCATAAATGGGTTTTCATTTTTACTGTTTCTAAAAATCCATTAACGCTTAACATTTTGTTTATCTAAATAACTTTTTAAAATAATAGCGGCTGCCCTAGCATCTAGATCAGCATCTTTACCTATCAGGCGCTCTGCCTCTCTAGTAGTGTAAAACTCTGGTTCGTAAAAAATCGGGCACCCACAAATCTCTTGCAGTGAAGATACAAATACTCTAGCTTCTACCATTACATCATTATCCTGACCACCATAATTTTTGGACTCGCCCACTACTATTCCTTCCACTTTCTCTTTGTCGGCAATACTTCTTATGTCATTAACTAAGTTTTTACTATTTACCAAAACACCGTAAGCAAAAGCAAATTTACCATTTTCGTCCGACAAGGCTAAGCCGACATTTTTTGTTCCATAATCTATACCAAGATATCGCATCGACCTATCATAGCACTTAGATTGATTTTCTTGAACAATTTGATAGGATAACCCTATGGAACATATGTTACTGTTTGTAAGTTTTTATGTAGTTGCTTTTTTGGCTATCATTGGGTGGTCTGTAGTTTGGAAAGGTCTAGCCTTGTGGCACAGTGCCAGACGAAAGGAAAAAGGCTGGTTTGTAGTTTTGCTCATAGTTAATACTTTAGGAATTCTAGAGATAGTATATCTAGTCTTTGTGGCTAAAGTATTTGATAAAAAACAATAAAATATTACGGAGGAGTCGCATAGTTGGTCTAGTGCACTCGTCTTGAAAACGAGAGTCCCGCAAGGGACCGTGGGTTCGAATCCCACCTCCTCCGCCAATTTTCACTTTTGCCCGAAACGGCAGGAGCGAGCGTGTCGCGAAGCGACACGGAATGCCATTTTTGCGCTACGCGCCAACGTTTTTTCAGGGACAGCGAAAGCGCGCGGTCGCGCACGAGGTGGTTCGAACCAATCTTTTTGAGAAAATCCCGAATCCGTTCGGGATTTTCTTGTAAAGCGATTTTTTCGGCTTGGTTGGTGGCTTTTAGGAAACTGATCAAAGGTTCGAACCGATTATTGCTCTTTTGGGTTGAAGCGGATATTTTCTCGGAAATGTCGATTTTTTGATTGAGCAGTTTCGTCTTTTTAGCAATATACTCCTCTTGCGACAACGCACCGCCCAACTGCAAATCAAGCAAACTATCTAATTTCTGCTCAATCTCGACGAGTTCATTTCGGAGCTTCAACACAAAAGAGCTTTCCGCTTGAATTTTCTGCGTGCGTTCCTTTTCTAATTCCCGCACGCACGCATCCACCCAAGCGGAAGACAAAGAAACTTTTTTGATTTCCTCTTTGCTTTGAGAAGTGATGATTTCCTCGCGGACATATTTCTGCGTGCAAGGATTTTTCCGTTTGGTACATCGCAAATAGTTATGACCTTTCTGCGTTTCGGTGGTGATAAAACAACCGCACTCTCCGCAACGGAAAAATCCGCGATACACATAATATTTCAATCTCCGCCCCTTTGGTTTCGATTTTCTTTTCATCACTTCTTGAACGGAATCAAAAAGTTTCTTTGTGATAATCGGTTCATGCTTTCCGTCATACAATTCACCGCCGTATCTTATAACGCCGTAATAAATCGGATTTTTGAGCATGTACTGATAATTTGAGACGGAAAGCAACTTTGACTTTTTCCCAACCAAGCCCGCTATGTTGATTTTCTTTCGGATTTCAGAAAGGGGGTATTCGCCAGAAGCATACAACTCAAACGCTTTCTTGATCAGTTTGGCTTTTGGCTTGTCCACGACAATGCACCGCTTCTCTTTATCATTCACATACCCAAGCGGAGCATAGGCGGGCCAAATGCCATTGCGCAGTTTCTGGCGAATACCCCTCCGTATATTTTCCGAAAGATTATCAACATAGTATTTCGATTGCCCGAAAGCGATACTCAACATAAATTTTCCCTGCGGAGTGGAATCAAACCAAAAAGTCGGGAATTTTAGCGTGGTGATTTTACCTGTATCTATGAGATAAATCACCCGTCCGCCATCAATGCTGTTTCTCGCCAATCTATCGGGGTGCCACGCTACAATTCCCTCCGCCTCTCCTTCCTCTATGCGAGATATCATGTCATTGAAAATATCCCTGCCCGGCTCTTTCGCTGTTTTACTCTCCACAAATTCACGGACGATATGCAAACCTTCTTTCTTCGCGTACTCCTGCAACTCAAAGAGCTGGGCTTCAATACTCAAAACTTGTCGCTCTGGTTCGTCTGTGGATTTGCGAGCATAGAGGAAGAACTTTTTGGTTTGATTCATATTACTCATATTGAAAATTGGAGCTTAGGGCAATCGAAATTAAAAATCGTTTTACATCGCCCGTTAGGGCGAACAAAAAGATTGGTTGTCCCGCCACTGCGGGACTTTGAGCTTTGCTCAAAACGAACCCGCCTCTCGCGACCGCGCGCTTTCGCTGTCCCTGAAAAAACGTTGGCGCGTAGCGCAAAAATGGCATTCCGTGTCGCTTCGCGACACGCTCGCTCCTGCCGTTTCGGGCAAAAGTGAAAATTGGCGGTGTTTCTTGGACGAAGTTCGAACATTGTACGAGCAAAATCCGCAGGATTTTGACGACTGACGCACGCGCGGAGCGCGTGGTGGCTCTGAACCCGATCGTACGCTCCGATTGCGTGGTGAA
>Ga0210057_1002818_pt1 | contig 24515 bp, 19 predicted proteins | sample CryGeyCG2114_010_2_FD_183968 | JGI IMG/M metagenome (GOLD analysis project Ga0210057, IMG submission 183968) | Groundwater microbial communities from aquifer - Crystal Geyser CG10_big_fil_rev_8/21/14_0.10 (SPAdes) (version 2) | ecosystem: Environmental > Aquatic > Deep subsurface > Groundwater ...
GTTGTAAAGAGGAAGCAGTAGCTTTTATTGTCACTTCTCCCAACTCGGCCTCTAAACTGGTGCAACTGTGACAACCCAAATCGCTCGGAGCCTTCTATAACAATAATTGTCGCGTTTGGCACGTCGATTCCTACTTCGATTACTGAGGTAGAGACTAACATATCATATGAATGCTTTTTGAATTCCTGCATAGTGTTTTCCTTCTCTTGAGATGTCATCTTCCCATGAAGAAAAGCAATGCGTCTATGGGAAAAACTTTCTTGCAATCTTTTAAATTCTGCTTCGACACTTTTTATTTCTACCATGTCCTCTTTTACAGATTCGGATATCAATGGACATATTACAAATATCTGACGTCCTTCCTGAATTTGATTATCAATGAATAGCTCTACGGTTTTTCTATCGACTGGCGAGACTACTTTTGTATCGATAGGAGATCTATTACCAGGTTTTTCTATAAGAACCGAAAGGTCATGATGTCCGTAAGCAGTAAGGGCAAGTGTTCGTGGTATTGGTGTTGCTGTCATCGATAGAAAGTGAGGACTTCCTTTGCTCGTTAGTCTGTTTCTTTGAGCAACACCGAAACGATGTTGCTCATCAACAATGACGAGTTTTAAATCGTTAAATTTTACGGAGTCCTCAATAAGCGAATGCGTACCAATCACAAGGTCTATCTTCCCTATCTCAATACTTTCTTTAATTTCTTTTGCCTTGCCCTTTGGGACAGAGCCAGTAAGTAATGCAATTCTGGGACAATTTATTTCAATATTGTGCTCTTGGCAATAGTTATAAAAACCGATGAGGACTTTACCAATAGACTCTACATGCTGCCGTGCAAGGACTTCTGTAGGAACCATTAATGCAGCCTGTCCTTTATGCTTAATAACATTCGCAATAACCGCTGTAGCAACAAGTGTTTTTCCAGAACCAACATCACCTTCGAGAAGTCGTGACATTGGTCTATTCTTTTCCATATCTTGCAAAATTTCAAATATTGTTACTCGTTGACCATCTGTTGGAGTAAATTTAAGTGATGAGAAAAAATCTCGTATCAGTTGAACATCCATAGGAATTCGTAATCGTTCTTGAATATTCCCTTGCCATTCTTTTTTCCTCTCAAGTGCTTCGATCTGCATTGCATATAAAAACTCGTATGCAAACCTATTTTGAGCACGTTCTACATCTTCTGCACTGTGTGGGAAATGCATTGCCTTGATGGCATCATTTCTACTGAGAAAGTTTTCTTCTTGAAGAATTTCCTCTGGCAACGTTTCTGGTATGAGCTTTATCGCATCTTTAATGAGGAATATTTTTTCTCGTAACCATTTTGTAGTAATAATGTCATGCTGTGGATAGACAGCAACAAGCTTTCCGGAGTGAATCTGATTACCAGAGACAGATTCCTTTTCTATAGTGGGGCTTTGCAATTGTAGTTTATACCCATTTTCAACAAGCTTTCCCGTGAGCACAACGTGATCGCCGTCTTTGAGGAGTCTTTTGATGTGTGGCTGATTAAACCAAATGACATCGCATACATCTCCATCTGCATCAATGAACGTTGCTGTAACTAGCTGCTTTCTTGAGCGTGTATAGACAAGTTTGATTTTCTCAATTGTTCCAGACACAGTAATTTTTTCATTGAGACCTGCTGTTCGTATTGTGTGCATTGTAGATAAATCTTCGTGTGTTCTTGGGATATACAAGAGCAAATCTTCAACAGTATGTAGTCCCATACTTTCTAAGGCAGCTATGTGATCCTTGGTTGTTTTAAGGACTCCCGGAAGTTTCGTTTGCAAATTCATATTTGTAGTATACGATAATCCCCTTCTATTATGAAAAGACTCCTTGCCATTTCTGTGCTCACAATTGGATTACTCCCGAGTATTCCAGTATTTGTTGCAAGTGCAGCTATTCCTTCACAAGATGAGCTTAACCGTCATTGCAGGTCTCGCTTGGGCTATGCACAAACAGAACCACTTGTTGGATCATTAGTTTTCCAGTTACGCCGGTGTATTACAAATACGAAGCAGCAATACGAAGCACTAGACACGTTCCAACGAAAACTTCAGCGTTATGATCAGATATTCTGGAAGCGATACGAATATGGTCAAAACATTCTTCATGAGTCACAGAGAAGCCTCGATAAAAGAATGGAAAACCAAGAGCAGATTAGAGAGACTTATTACAAAACCAAAACTGTTCAAGAAAGAGAAATCGAACTTAATGAACACAGAAGAAGCCGTAGAACAATTGTTCGCCAGAAAGAACAACAATTGCTACTAGAACGACGTGCGCAGCGCGAAAAATGGACTAAGGCTATCCAGACATGTACATACTATCCACGAGAAAATAGGGAAGAGTGTGTCCAACAAATGCTCACACAGTAGTAGTATTACTTCTTACGACCCCATCTCCACTGAAGAGGTTCTTTCATCTTTTTCTCAAAAAAGAACGTAGCAAGTCCAGCGAATATAAATACGTCTAAGAGAAAACGGACAAATTGCTGATTTGTAGGTTGGTTTTCTGAGAATACACCATTCGAATACCCAGAAAGCAAAATAACAATAACGAGGCCAATAGTACATAGCCATCCTTCCCAACTTACAGGGAAAAACCCGTACCCATAGCTCTTTGGTTTAAACCAATATTTGCTCATAGCATGAGTATACATAAACGTGATCAAATGTCTCTAGAATTATTTTGTCACTATCAAATTGTTGCAGGACATGTAAAAAATCGTGACAATAGTTTTATGAAAAAAATTATTCTTCCACTATTTAGCCTTTTATTTTTTGTTCCCTCAACTGCTTCTGCAATGCTTTCTGATGCTGTCATTGATGAATGCAAAGCAAAATACCCTATTCGAGATTATTCAGTGAACTTTATTCAGGAGAAAACAGGAGCAGATCCTAGGCAATTTTTCATTAGACGATGTATTACAAATGCACGAAAATCCTTTGTAAAAGAGCAACAAATTGAGCATCAGCAAGTTCGTTCTGCAGTTCGATACAACCGTAGTGCTGCAAACGTTATGCAATTGCGTATTGAAAATGAGAACTATATTCAAGACGCCATCCGTCGACAAAATGTAAAAAGGGCGCGCTTTAGAGCTAGGACAAATACATTAAACACTCAGCTTTTGCTTGAAGGCCGCCAAAGCCGTCGCTCCATTGTACGTTCAACAGAGGGAATCGACCGTATAAACGCTATCCGTAGAAATTTGCGTCAGAACAATCTTCCAGATCCATGCACGTCTGTTGGAGCAATTCGCCAATTTAATAACCCATGCAAGGATTATGGCTCTAAAGCTGGAACTACCAATTAAAAAAAGTGATGGTACTCTAGCCATTGCCCTTTTTTTAGCATAAAATCTTCGTCGTCGGGGTGTAGCTCAGTTGGCTAGAGTACGCGCTTTGGGAGCGTGGGGTCGGAGGTTCGAGTCCTCTCACCCCGACCATTACATACACAATATCAACTCTTTGCTCTATGATGACATCCTGCTATGGATCTTCGTATTTTAACATCGGCAAAAGCGCATGGGATCTCTGGAGGATTAACGTATGAATCTTCTTCTGCATTACAACCTGGTACTATTGTTACAATCCCACTTCGCAATACTTCGCTTGAGGGGATAGTTCTTGGTGAAGCAGAAATAGGCAGAACGTTTGATGTGAAGTCTATCCAAAGTGAGCTCTATCCAGAGCCACTCCTTAGTCCAGAGCATATGAAAACAATGGAATGGATTGCTGCGTATTACTCTTGCAGTTTACGGCAAGCAATTAGACCGTTTCTTCCTGGTAAGCCATGGGCAGACCTGCTCCCACAAGAAATCCTCTATTATCAGAAAATTGGTAACGTTGAAGTACAAGGCAAAAAGCAACAAAATGTATTAGATGCGTTAGCTTCTGGAAACTCAATGAGCTGGGATACACTCAGAAATGATACAGGTGCCACAAAAGCAACAATGAAATCTCTTGTTGATAAGGGTGCTATTGTTGAAAAAATAGATAAAGAATTTTCATCTTATTCATCTGAATACATAATAGTAAAGAGGCCAACACTTTCTCCTCATCAGAAAAACGCATACCAACGTATAAGGGAATCGAGTATCCCTTCGCTTCTCTTTGGTGTAACAGGAAGTGGAAAAACAGAAATCTACATGCAGCTTATAGCAGATGCTATTGAAACAGGTAAGCAGGCAATGGTGCTTGTTCCAGAAATATTCCTCACAGAACACTCTATTCCTCGATATACAGGAATGATGGACCAAAAACATATCGCTATCCTTCATAGTAGGTTAACTCCTGCTCAAAAAAGAGAAACATGGAAGCAGATTCGGTTTGGAGACATCAAGCTTATTATTGGCTCTCGTTCTGCACTGTTTGCACCTGCACACAAGCTTGGGCTTATTATTATCGACGAAGAACATGAGTGGACATATAAAAATGAGCAAAGTCCTCGGTACCATGCACGAGAAGTTGCTGAGCAACTCTGTGAGAACTTCAACGCAAGGCTCGTACTCGGAACTGCAACACCGTCTTTGGAGTCTTGGTATAAGGCAAAGAATGGTGCGTATACTCTTGCTGAGTTATCGGAACGATATGGCGATGCACTAATGCCACATGTTACCGTTATCGATCTTTCTACTGTAAATTTTGCAAATCACTATCCTTTTAGTAATACATTATTTGATGCAATTGAGGAGAGGTTATCACAAAAGGAACAGGTGGTACTCTTTTTAAACAGGCGTGGAATGGCTACATCTATCATGTGCCTTGATTGCAAGAGAAGGCTTATTTCCCCAGAGTCAAACCTTCCATTTACTGTGCATAGAACTACTCAGAACCAGTACTATCTTCAAGACCATACAAGTGGTGCAACAGCAAGGATTCCAGAAGTCTGCCCTGGATGTCAGAGTACAAGACTCCACAGCGTTGGAGCTGGTACACAAGGTATAGAAGACACCTTGCATAAACGGTTTCCTTCTGCACGAATTTTGAGAGCTGATAGTGATACACTTACAAGCCCTGATGAAATGCGTTCATTGCTCCACAAAATGGAGAATGGTGAAGCAGATATTTTACTCGGTACGCAGTCTGTCGTAAAAGGGCTCGATCTTCCGCGAGTAACACTTGCTGCAGTTCTTATCGCAGATGTTGGAATGTCCTTACCGCATTTTAGGGCAGGAGAAAGAACATTTCAGTTGTTAACACAGTTAACGGGTAGGTCTGGTAGAAAAACTTCTGGCGAAGTTATTCTGCAAACATTTAGACCAGATTGCCCCGAAGTAAAACTATCTGCATTACATAAAACAAGTGAGTATCTAGATTACGAGCTGACAACACGAGAGAAAATGCTCTACCCGCCATATAGTACAATGCTTCGCTTAATTTTTAGAAATAGCGATCAGAAGCATCGTGCGGAATCTCTGACTGCAGAACTTCGTTCATCATTTGAGCATTTAAGAATAGGATGTTCGCCTACTTTTTTTGGTGGCGGAAAAGAATGGCACATCCTCGTACGAGGAAAAAATCCGCAACAGATTCTATCCTCAATAGACTTAACAGATATTGTAGTCGATATTGACCCACTCGATTGTGTATAATAGAAATACTTCCCCTTTCTTTTATGAATAAAACCATCTTATCAATCATCGTAATGTCCAGTTTTCTTTCTGCTCCACTTGTACAAGCTGCAGACTTTAAGGCAGGAGAAAGACTGAATATTTCTAATAATTTTTCAGAAGACAGTTATATGGCTGGTGGACAGGTTCGGATTGATAATTCTGTTTCAGGGGATTTGTTTGTTGTTGGTGGTGAGGTTCGGATTGATAGCTCTGTATCAGAAGACGTTGCTGTTGTAGGTGGAGACGTTCAAATTTCTGGACGAATAAATGACGACTTACGAGTTGTTGGTGGACAAATAACAATTGATGCCACAATTGATGGAGACCTACTTATTGCAGGTGGAGAAGTTACGATTGAGAAGGATGCACGAATCACAGGAGATGTTATTATTGCTGCTGGGCAAGTAACTATTTACGCTCCAATTGGAGGTGATCTTAATATTCATGCTGGTCAGGCAGAACTTAATAGTTCTGTTGGTGGGTTTGTTGAAATTTATGCTGAAGATGTAACACTTGATGGAACAATTATTGGTAATGCGAAGATTGTTAGCAAGTCCTTTACATATATTAACGATTCGTCTATCAAGGGAGATCTTGAATATTGGACAGTAGAACGAGAAATGGATATTGATAGCATCGTTGCAGGGACTGTCTTCTATAACGAAGATCTTGGTATGTCATCAAATGAAAAGGCTATTGCAGCTGGTGGTATAGCAGCTGTTCTCATTGCACTTGCTGCAGCTCTTTCTCTTTACAAGCTTCTTTCTGCATTACTTCTTATTACAATCCTTGTTCTTGCTACTAAGAAGTATTTTCCAACTGCTGCTAAGGAATGTATGCAGTACCCATGGATAAGTATGCTTACTGGAGTCCTCTTCATTGTTCTGACACCAATTGTTGCGATTCTATTTATGGTTACTCTGATTGGTATCCCTATTGGTTTTGCTATTATCGCTATGTACATAGTCGTTCTCTTCTTTGCTAAGGCATTTGCAGCTATTACTCTTGCTCAGTGGTATGCACTACGAAAGAAGAAAGCATGGAAGTCATTTAAGCTCATTGGCGCATCAGTTCTTGTGTATGCACTCATTAGTATTATCTCTATTGTTCCAGTGCTTGGGTGGCTTGCAGCGAGTGCACTTATCCTTATGGGTATTGGAGCATGTGCACGCACCGAGTATGCGATGTTTCTTAAGGTGCGATAGTGCGATACCTGCGGCTACAGATACATTGAGTGATTCCTTTTTACCCATCATAGGGATCATCACTGTAGAGTCGCATAATGCAAGAATATCTGAAGGGACACCAGTCACCTCGTGTCCAAGCACTAGACACGTTTTTGCGGAGGGTGAGTACTCATGAATAGACTGTGCTTGATCTGTAATTTCCAATGCTAGGATTGTCCACCCATCATTTTTTAGTGTTTTAATGAGTAGTGTAGGATCTTCTTGGTATTCCCATTTTATCCATTCCTCTGCCCCTATTGCAGTCTTAGATATTTCCCTTCGTGGTGGAGTTGCTGTATACCCTGTTAAAAAAATCTTCTCGACACAAAAAGCATCTGATGTGCGAAAAAAAGAGCCGACATTCCAAAGAGAACGTATGTTGTGTGCGAGGAGAACAATTCTCTTTTCCATTATACTAGACGTTTAATTGTTGATGCGTGGGGATTCCCGAATATGTTAAGAATCGATTCTTCACACACTTCTTCGAATGAAACTCCACTACAAACATAGCACACTCCGCATTCTGCCCCCTTTCCAATCTTTTGAGAATCTGTATCCGGCTCGTCCGTGCGTAGCAATGTATTGTCACTAAGAATAGACTTATGTTGTTCTTCTGATTTTGTATCAGCGTTCCATTTCGTAAAACTATCCCTTCTTCTGATATACGCTGTTTCTTTGTTTGGATTAAAATGTGTCATTGTTCGTAATACAGAATGTGCAGTATCACTTTCAAGGGAGATATACCGCAGTTGTTTAATAGTAATATTCTGCTTTTCACGTTTTGCAGCTTGCTGCACTGTACGCTCCTCATTATTAACAATGATGGTTTCAATAAATATTTCTGTTCCAGATGCTACTCTTTCTTGTACTTCTCGCTTACTGTTGTTATTTTTTACAACATATTCTTTTTCTCTTAGGGGATGATTTTCGATCCATGTTTTTATAGAAGCAAAATATGGGTCTCCGAGAGGTGTTCGTTCTGGATGTGGCATCAATGCAACAACGTTTCCTTCAGGGTTACAGATTCCAGCAGCAGACATTTCAGAACCGTTTGGGTTGTATGTCGTTGAAGATGCTACATTTCCTACCTCGTCACAGTACACAAATGCGAGCTGATTGTTATCATGTAGTTTCTGCCAGAGAACTGTATCTTTTGTTGTAAAACGCCCTTCTCCATGAGCAAGTGGTATATGCATAGTGCCATTCCAATTACTCGTCGCACAACGGCTTGTATCACATTGTGGGGTAATCCATACCCATTCATTAATAAAGCCAGTTGCATGCCCATCAACAACATTCTTCGCGAGGCTCATCTCTAGTCCATCAGCATTTGGAATAAGGCCACTTTCAACGAGAATTTGTGCACCATTACAGTTTCCAATAACAACTTTTCCTTTTGAAGCCTCTACTTTTATAAACTGAAGTAGTGGATCTCTCGCTGCTACCATTCCAGCCCTTCCTCTATCTTCATAACTAAAGCCACCTGGAATAAAATACCCATCGACATCAATAAGTTTTGACACATCATCATTCCACCGAAAGAATACTGGCTCCATTCCGTTGTTACGAATTGCACGAATAGACTCTACTTCACAGTTATTTCCTGGAAAGGAGACTACGGCAATTTTGGGCATTCTCATGCGAACATGGTAAACCCACAGGCTATTGGCTTCAAGTTAAACCTTCATCACTTCTTCATCTTTCTCCTTCTTGCTAACCTCAATTTTTTCATTTGACGCTTTGACAGCTTTTTCGAGTTCTTCTAAGAGTGTGTATCGAAGGTCTTCATCTTTCTCCTCATCTTTAATCTTGTCGTGAGCATGTTGACGTAGTTGACGAACAGAAATACGAGCATCTTCTGCGAGTGAATGTACAACCTTCTTTAGATGAGTTCTTCTTTCCTCTGTCATTGGTGGTAGGCTTAAGCGAATGACATTTCCGTCATTCACAGGTGAGACACCAAGATCTGCTGCTGATAATGCAGATTCTATAGCACCCATAATAGAGTTATCCCATGGCTGAATGACAATAGTTCGTGCGTCTTGAATGCTCACTCCTGCAACTCCTTTTAGTGGCTGATTTTGTCCGTATGCATCGACAGTAACAGACTCCACAAGTGCTGCGTTTGCTCGACCTGTCTGTAAGCGAGCGTATTCGTTATGTAGAAACAAAAATACTTTTTCTACTTCCTGTGTAAAAGATTCAATACGGACATCAGACATAATATGTGGGGTATTAATTGTGAACAATTGTTCCGATCTTCTCACCAGAGGCTGCTTTTAGCAAGGAACCTTCTGTATCAAATTTGAAAACGCAGATTGGCAAGTTTTGATCCAGACAGAGGCTAAACGCTGCTTGGTCCATGACGTTTAGGTGTTGTTCTATGCAGTCTTGGTATGAGATTGTTTCATATTTAACAGCGTCCTTGCTCTTGTTTGGATCTTTATCGTACACACCATCAACATTTGTTGCCTTGAGAAACATGTCACATTGAAGCTCTGATGCCCTCAGTGCTGCTGCACTATCTGTCGTAAAGTATGGGTTCCCTGTTCCTCCTGCGCAGATAATAACCCTCCCCTTCTCTAAGTGACGCATTGCTCGCCTTCTGATGTATGGCTCTGCAAGCTGTGGTACATTAATAGCACTGCACACACGTGTATTTTGACCAAGTGTCTCGAGTGCAGACTGAAGACCAACTGCGTTCATAATGGTTGCAAGCATGCCAATGGCATCACTGGATGTTCGTTCGATACCACTATCTTGTGTATCTCTAAACCGCCAGATATTTCCTCCTCCGACAACGACAACAACCTCATGGCCTGCATCTGCTACTTCCTTGATACTTTTTGCAACACCTATGAGACTATCATGATTCAAACCAAAACCGCCTTCCCGAGCAAAGAGCTCTCCTGAAAGCTTTAGCATGATTCTTTTGTTTTTCATCCACGAAATTGTACCGTATTTTGCCATTTACGCAAGGGTTCGTTTGATACTAGAATTGTGTTATAATAAGTCTGGTTTTGCCCTGATAGCTCAGCTGGATAGAGCAACAGCCTTCTAAGCTGTAGGTCGCTGGTTCGAGTCCAGCTCAGGGTACCATTACTGTTTCACAATTCTCGTCGCACTTGCCTGAGCTGTTGGCATGACGAGCATATATTCAACATTCATGCGCGCTGGTGCTTGCAAACAAAATAGAACAGAGTCAGCGATGTCCTCTGGCGTAAGCGGTTCGTATCCTTGGTAGGTTAATTTTGCTTTTTCTGTATCACCTTTAAAGCGAACATCTGAAAACTCCGTTTCGACAGCACCAGGTGCAATGTCTGTAACACGTACGCCAGTACCTGCAAGGTCGATGCGGAGTGACTTACTCACCATTTTTACAAATGCCTTACTTGCGCAGTACACAGAACCACCTTCGTATGCTTCTATTCCTGCAATACTACTAATATTTACGATGTGACCTTTCGATTTTATGATCGATGGCACTGCTAAGTGCGCAACCTTGAGAAATCCTGTGATATTTGTATCAATCATCTTCTGAAAATCGTCCCACTTGTAATCTTCAAAGCTACACTTCTCTTGAGCAAGCCCTGCGTTATTAATAAGTGCGATTATTTCTTTATCATTAATAGCTTTAAAAACAGATTCAACCTGAGAGTGATTTGTAACATCCATTGAGTAGACAATAATGCTGACAGATTCTGATTCTAGCTCTTTTTTTAATGCTAGCAGCCTGTCCTCTCGCCTTGCTGTAAGAATGAGGTTAAAACCAGCAGCAGCACATTTGCGTGCACAAGACTCCCCTATTCCGCTACTAGCGCCTGTGATGAAAACGTATCCATCTTTTTCCATACAAAGAGTATGGTTGAGCTTTTGCCTTAAATCAATACTTATCGCAGCAGCCTTTTCTTTCTCCTCATCCAACCAACTCCTCCTGCGATACCTGTGATAGCAACGCCAACCATTCCTGGTCCAGTCTCCCCTGCTGGCGCGTGATTTGAAATAACTGGAGCTAGCTGCGCATATGGATAGTACCCATATCCATACTGTGTAGGGTATTTTGGTAGTTGTTGCTGTACTGGTGCGACAATTGGTGCTGATGGTTGTACTGTTTCATTTGAAGCATTCTCACTCTTTACCGATCCAATTGGATTCACCTTCAATACCTCAATTGATGTACAAAGATTCCCAGTAATTGTGTCTCCAGGATTGTATTGCTTATAAATTTCCCGAGCGAGATCAATATTTTTTACAATGGGGATTCTTTGTCGTACTGCAGCTTCCCTAATTGCTGCTGCCTTATAAGCCTTACCCTTAATAGTGAGTGTTGAACATCCCGCGCCAGAATTTACAAATGAAAGTGCATTCGCGTATTCTGTTGGATTGACAACAACAATATCTGCATCGATAACTAGTGAATGCACTGATGCAACAATTGTCTTAGGCTTTGCATTTTCTACATCGATTGTATTGTTAGTAGGAGCTTCCTTTAGACAAAACAAACTACAACTATCATGTGAATTGAGATTTCCGTCATCGCATTCCTCGCCCTGCTCTTGTATTGCATTTCCACATTGTGCATACCGTTGAACTTGTAGCATCGTACATTGCAGAGAACATAACAATTCTCCATCACATTCTTCATCAGAGTCTGTGACATCATCACCGCATCGTGGCAATGTACAATTCGTTCGACATGAATCTGAATAGAAATCTGAGTTTTGCTTTCCACTATCACATTCTTCACCAGCTTCGATTATTCCGTTTCCGCATTGTGGCAGTTTTTTAGACGTATCTTCGATTGGTGCAGATGGTTTTACGTTATTTGGAATAGAACTTGTTACCTCCTGTTCTTTTTCTTTTTGAGCAGAGCTTTTTTGAGCTGGCTTTATTGTCGGAGTTTTTGACTTACATGAATTTGAACAAGCGGTATTTTTTGTACTCTCGTAATCGCATGTATTTCCATCACCACAATCAGAATCTAGGCGACAGGATTTTGTAGTATTGTTACTACACGTACTACCATTATCACATTGCTCATCATCGGCAGTCCCATCTCTATTGTCTACACCGCGTTCTTGCACAATGCCATCACCACAGAATTCATCCTTACATATATTACTACATCCATCACCAGACTGTGGCTTTGCCGTTCCTCCTCCAGCAATACATGTCTCTGCAGACGTTTTATCTGTCCAGAATGATCCGTCGAATGTTCCTCCTTCACACGAACCTCCTGCATCACACTCTTCACCTGCTTCGATGACACCGTTACCACATAGCTTTGCAACAGATTGGTTTGGTGCCTGAGAAGAATTTCCAGAGTCACACGGTTCTAGGAATTTCTTGTGACAACCTCCTGACTGTGTTCCCTGTTTACTTATTACTGGAGCTGGACATGATTCACCACAAGTCGCCACTTCATATGTCGTTACCCCATTAACCGTACCAATAACTTTTGGCTCACAGTCTTCTTTGAGCTGTGGGCTAACAATACCATCACCACAAAACAGCTTTTTACAGTCGTAGGAGCATGTTCCAAGACCATTGAATCGCGCTCCTGCATCACACTCCTCATTTTTGTCTATGTCTATAATACCATTACCACAACCATCTGGGGGAGCTTCTCTCTTGTAATATGATGCATTTGCAGATGCTGATGATACAACTCCTCCTCCACCACCTGCAGACCTAAGCAAACAGTTTGAGAGACAATCTCCGACGTTTGGAAGCTCACATTGCTCTTCTCCTTCAATAACAGCATCTCCACAAACTGCAAATTGACAGTCGTTTGGACAGAGATCTTCATTGTTACTATTTCCATCATCACACTGCTCCCCAGTGTTTACAACTCCATCTTGGCATTCACCGAGGAATAACCAGTTCGTATTATTAGAACTGTCCACACAACCTGCAGTACATGCAAGAGTTGCCCCACTAAATGCATTATTGTCTTTCACATCTAGATATTCTAGAAGTGTTGCTCCAGAGCTTTCTGCAATAAGAAGAGCACGACTTCCGGTATTTGATACTCGAAGAGAGATAAATTGTCCTACAGACCCCTGAAGCGTTAGCGCACCAGATACTGTTTGCTCTGTATTGGACTCGAATGTAATAGTTTTTGCCACTGTTGTTGTTCCTGCAAGTTTATTAAATGCTGTTGATCCACGAATATTCTGATCACCAGTACCATCTAATGTCACAGTACCACTGTTGGTTCGTAGTTCCCCATAGATATTCATATCACCTGTCACATTTATTGTTTTTGTTGCCCCCATGTCAAGTATAGATCCGAAAATTCCAAGATCGCCATTTATATCTAGGTTTGAGCTTAGTGTGTACGAACCAGAACCAGAGGCTTTGTTTCCTGCTGCAAGTACTGATATTTCAGATCCAGACATGGTCCGTGAGTATATTCTGAAATCATCAATAGTTCCGATAAACGGAGCATTTCCTGAGTCGTCGTCTCCGATTGTAAAGTTCTGTGCTGTCGTATAGGTAGCTGTTGCTGTATTGAGCGATCCAGTTTTTGCACTCACATCAATTAAACCATCAAAGAAAATATTACTGTCGTTTGTATTGAATGGATTCCACGTCACACCAAAATGGTGCCAATCCTCATCTGTTACTGTTGATGTTGATGTCATTGTATATGTATCTGCTCCATCAGCTACTTCAAAGAGTAGCTTGTCTGATTCATCATCAATGTACAATGTGTACCCAGCGCTAGATGAACCAGAACCACTCTTCTTAGCAAAAATTACATCTTCTGTCGATGCAGATTTTCTTCGGAACCACCCTACAAATGTCTTTTTGATTGTCTTGGAAATGTCAAAGCTATCTCCAAATTCTATAACATCATCTGTTCCATCAAACTCTATTGCATGTGGATTATAAAATAGTGTTGTACCAGAGTTTGTATCTACCCATAGTGGACCATTTGTTAGCACTCCACCTGTTCCAGTATTAAACGTGCTACCTGAGGCATTCACACCAACTCCTTCATCAAATCTAAAGTAGCCATCGAGACCATCATCGATATACAGGTTTCCAAGTGTTGCAGTACGCACACCAAGAATCTCTCCAGAGTTTACCGATGTAAGCTTCATGTCTCCTGTAAGAGTCAGTGCTCCTGTACCAGAAACAATAACCGAACCAGACGCAGTGATGTCGCCTGTTCCCATTGTAAGTCTTCCTCGGATATCGAGGTCGTGAGTGAACAAGCTTCCACTTGCTGTATGAGTCGTTGTATTATTAATAAGCAACTCTTTGTTTGCACCCATATGAAGGTCATCCCCAGAAAGAGTGTACACAGCAGTAATGTCTGCGTCTGTTGCTGAACCATCTGCTGTATCAAGATCTGTCGTAGTAATATTTAAATTCGTGCTATGAGTACGAAGTATCAGCCTATCTTTGTAGATGTCCATACCTGTGACAGGTGAATCTGATAGGACCGTATCGTTAAATTTACCTACGAGCATTCCATCTTCATTTTCACCATCTATAAATACCGATACAACATCGTGTGATGAAATCGTTAAACCAGTAAATGAGTAACTACCATTCGTTGTTGTTGTCGTAGTAGACGCTGGTGATCCATTAATATAGATAGCGACACCTGTTCCTGTACCAACTGGGGTTACTCCTTCATCCCAGTAGACTTTTCCGTTAAATGCTACGTTACTATACCCATAAGCCAGTTCCATTGGTTTAAAATCAAGCCCTGTAGGCCTCAAGACAATTCGTGCCTGCATAAAAAATAAATATACGATTGCGCATACTGCAACAGATGTTAGAGCCCTTTCTCGAAATACTGTTTTATTCATAAATCATATAATTATACCATAAATCGCTGTTTTGAGTCATTTCTATCACTTGCAAATGTTAAGAATTATGTTCATCGCAAACAGCTTTAAAATGCGGTATTGTATACGTATACTCACTTTTCTTATGATAGATTCTGATTCAGACTTCGAGCCACTTACACGCACTAAGGTTATCTGTACTATTGGTCCTTCTTGCTGGGATGTGAAAATAATGAAGGAGCTAGCAGATAACGGCATGAATATTGCACGACTAAACTTTTCACATGGCGAACGCTCTCAGCATCAAGAATCTATAGACAAAATTGCTGAGATTAACAAAGGTCGTCACCTTAAAGTGGCCATTATGCAAGACACCAAAGGGGCAGAAATACGATCTGGAGATGTAGAGAAGAAAATTGTCATTCATGAAGGTGATGAAGTGGTATTTTCGCCAAAGCCACTCCCTAATGAAAAAAGACCTGTTATCATTGTGAGCTATGATGGTTTTGCGAAGGATGCACTTGAAACAAAGCAAATACTTATTGATAACGGAGAGATATATTTAGAAATTGTATCTATTGAAAAGAACGGCACTGTTATTGCAAAAGCTGAGCAAGGAGGAGAAATTGGATCTCGACGACATATTAGTCTTCCTGGCGCAGACATAGACCTTCCATCAATCACAGAGAAGGATTGGGATGACATTACATTTGGAGCAAAGCAAAATATAGACTTTATTGCACTCTCATTCATTCGCTCTGGTGCTGAAGTAGAATCTGTGCGCAAGCTTCTTGAGAAGCTTAAAAGCACATCAAAACTTATAGCGAAAATTGAAACTGTGAAAGCAGTAGAAAACATTCAGGAGATCATCGAAGCCTCAGATGCAATTATGGTTGCACGAGGAGACCTTGGTTCCGACCTTCCATTTGAAAAACTTCCTGTCGTTCAAGATGAAATAGTATGCAGATGCAAGGACGAAGGAAAGCCAGTAATTATTGCGACACAAATGCTTGAAAGCATGATGGAATTTCCAATGCCAACAAGGGCAGAGGTTACAGACACAGCGCACGCTGTTAGTACTGGGACAGATGCAACAATGCTTTCTGGGGAAACTGCAGCAGGTGCACACCCTCTGCTTGTATTAAAAGCAATGAAGCGCATTCATAAAGCAACAGAGCAACATCTTGCACGCCTTGAGACTGTGTATGACATCCGATTCTCAAGCAAGGCTGAAGAAGAAATGGACAGTGCTGTGAAGCTTGCAGAAGAACAACATGCTGAAGCCATTGTCCTTCTTTCAGACACAGGACGAACTGCAAGAAACATTGCGAAGTTTCGCCCCAATATTCCAATAATAACTATTGTGAGTGATCCAGTTGTTCAACGTCACCTAACAATTGTCTATGGCGTATATCCGCTGTATATAGAATCCACTGCATCTGACGAAGAAATGATGGATAAAGGGGTAGAACTCGCTATGAAGATTGGACTACTTCATAAAGACCAGCGTGTCTTACTACTTCGAGATAGAGCAAACAAACCAGAAGTTGTTAATCTGTAGACTACTTCTTTCCATCCCATTTGTGCCATGGCATTTCTAGTTCATCGAGTGGAATGTCATCAATAGACAATTCACGAACACTTTCTGCTGCCTTCTTTGAAAGTTCAAGAAGTCTTTTTCTGTAAATGTAGCCGAATACACCTCCACCAAGAAGAAGTATCCCTACAGATCCACCCCAAACACTATTTCCATGAGCAGCCATGAACGTAGGATACGTGCATTCTGCAGTACAGCTATCTGTACTATCGCACTCTTCATTTTCATCCACAACACCGTCTCCACAAAATGATACTCGACAGTTTGTTCTACAGGAATTCTCGAGAGTATCAGAGTTGAGCTTACCATTGTCGCACTCTTCGATTCCATCGACTTGTCCGTCTCCACATATAGTTTCAATGGTACATCTAAAGCTACATCCATCTGCAGATTGTGTGTTTCCGTCATCACATTCTTCAGTGCCATTAATAGTCCCATCTCCACATACTGAGAGTGTGCATGTTGTTAAACAGCTATCGAGATTGTTTTCATTTCCATCATCACATGCCTCAAGGCCTTCTGCAATGCCGTTTCCACAAATACTAATCGTACATGTATTTGTGCATTCATCAGTATTTGAATTGTTGCCATCATCACACTGCTCGTTCCCATTGACAATACCGTCGCCACAGCGTGCAGTGGTGCACTGCGACGTACATGCATCGTTATCTTCTTTGTTACCATCATCACAATCTTCATTTTTTTGTACAACTGAGTCACCACAGTATGGCATGCGACAATCATTCGCACATGAGTCTGCATTATTGCTATTACCATCATCACAACCTTCACCCTTCTGAACAATACCATCACCACATTGAGGTTTTGTACACTCATTAGAACATGAGTCATCATTGAAAGTATTACCATCATCACATTGTTCTCCGTTGTACTTTTGCAATAAACCATCTCCACAACGTGGTTTTTTACACTCATTCGTACAACTATCTTCATTTTCTCTATTGGCATCGTCGCATTCTTCTGCATACGGTGCTGCACTTGTAATCACACCGTCACCACAAAATGGTGTAGTACAGTTATTTCGACACGTATCGAAATCGATGTTATTTCCATCATCACACTGCTCTCGACCTTCTTTAATTCTGTTACCACATACAGAGAGCTGACAGTTATTAGGACAGTCATCATTATTTGTAAAATTACCATCATCACACTGTTCGTTATACGGAGCGACACTTGTTGTTATTCCATCACCACATCGAGGCTCTGTGCAGTCATTTCGGCACGCGTCATTATCTTTCGAATTTCCATCATCGCATGCTTCGCCTGGCTGAATAATACCATCACCACATCCAGTCTTTATACACTCACTGGAACATGAATCTTTGTCATTATCATTCCCGTCGTCACATTGTTCATCTGCAGCCTTATTTTTATAGCCATCACCACATTGTGCAGCGGTACAGTCTGCATTGCAGCTTCCAGTATCTATCCCGCGTGAATCACAAAACTCTGTACCTTCCACAATACCATCACCACATCGAGGAATACGACACTGCGTTGTACAGCTATCGTAGTTACTACTATTTCCATCATCACACTCTTCACCAAATTCCACTTTTCCATTACCGCAAACAATTGGTTGGGTACTTTGCTTTGTTGTACTTGTATCACTAGCAGTATTTTGCTGTGGGAAGTAGAGGTTAATGAGCGGTGATGTTTGGGATGACTCTACAACAGTATCAGACACTACTGGCTCTGGAGCCGATTCTTTAAATTGTTCATCTTCACATGATGGCTTAGAGAAATTGTATGTACATCTATCTGGATTACAGGAGATGTTTCCATTCGCATCCTCTTCACATACAGGGATACTACATGCAACTCCACAGCTTGGTTCGAGGAAGCGAACCTCTGTAGCTAGTTGCTTTGTAATAGGGTCCAAAATGTATATCTCTTGCGTGTCTGGCTCACAGTCTTCACCAATATGGGCACTCACATTTCCGTCACCACAATAATAGAGCTCGCATGTATCAGAACAGAAGCTTGCACCATTAAATCGTCCCTCGTCACATTCTTCACCTTGGTCTGGAATTCCATCACCACAATTTGGTGGAATGACAGTCTCTGTCTCTTTACCCTCATTTAATTTCATTGGGCAACCAGGTGTTCCATACACTTTGCCAATACACTCAAAATTCTGAGAACTCGTTAGTTGAGGTAAAATGTGTTGGTATGTTGCGCCAGACACACCTACAACGGCCAATGTGCTCAATGCACCAATGAGAAGTTTTGTTTGCATGTATTTGTAGATATTATACCATTTTTAGCCTTTTAAGCATAGGGCTATATTTGTATTCTTTACATATAGCTATTCTAAGCGCAATAGACGGCTATTTTTCTTACAGTGATTCTACAGTATATAGAGGATTTTTAACGTTAATCATCGATTGTGTCTGCCTATCTGACTCTATTTTCTCCATAGCTTGTGCCTTTGCAACCTGCATATTCAGTACTTCTTCTTCAAGTAATAATTGAGATCTTTCTCGTTCTAAGTTTCGCAACTGGTACCCTTTTGTGGCATTACTGTTTTGATGAAATAAAATAAGTAATGCAAGAATTAAAATAATAGAACCAATAGCAAACATAAGCATTACTGTACTTTGGTTGACCATAGCACCAAGTGACGAGCGCTTTTGTTTTGCAGAGAATTGGAAAAGATTTTCAAACACCGAGGTAGTATACCACTTCTACTTCTTTCGCAGAACTCTAAGGATTGCACTTCGAGATCGTTGATTTGCTTCCACCTCCTCTTCGCTTGGCTTTATTGCCTTACGAGTAATGAGCTCGAAGCCTGCTTCTTTTGATACAGCCCCAGTTCTATCGTCTATCTCTGGAGTTGCAAGTGCCTTAAACGTCTGCTTCACCATTCTGTCTTCGAGACTATGAAACGAAATTATACCAATTCTACCACCACTATGAAGGATTTCTGGCCCACGGCGCAGTAGCACCTCTAGGGCATGAAGCTCGTTATTTACTGCTATTCTGAGCGACTGAAACACTTGTGGAAGAAATGATGCATTTTTATGATGAAAAACGTGTTCACAGGATGCATTTAATCCGAATGTTGTTTTTGGCTTATCTGTCTTGAGTACTGCCGCGAGCTTTCTGCTCTGGCGAATTTCTCCATAGCGATAAAAAATATCCGCGAGTTCTTCTTCTGTACTCGATGAAATCCAGTCGGCTGCTGTTGGACCCGCCGTTCTGTCGAATCGCATATCGAGCGGACCATCTGCCCGAATAGAAAACCCTTTCTCTGGATTATCTAAATGCGGTGAGCTGAGTCCTAAGTCTGCAAAAATAATATCGAAGGTGCCTATATCTAGCTCCTCTAGTCTTTCGAAGTTTGTATGAATGAATGTTGTATTTTCTGCAAATTCCTCAAGATTTTCTTGAGCAGTTTGTACGTTGTCGTTATCAGCATCAAGACCCGTGAGTGCCCCACCTGTACCAATCTTCTCTAAAAATGCTCGACTATGCCCAGCAAGACCAAGAGTAACATCAAGAACAGATTCTCCTGTTTTTGGAGCTAAAAACTCCAGAGTTTCATTGATCAGAACTGGCCTATGATTTGGATCAAAATTTGTCATTTTATAGGTGAATTTATATTGAGTATTTTACCCCTGATTCAGGGCACTATATTGCCACTGTTCGTCTCTATAAAGCCATTGACTTGATGTTTAAAGTTTGTACTATAGGGGACTTTATGACTTCTCTTACCTCAACACTTCTTGGGCTCATTATGGCTGTGCCTACAGCTCCACTTACCCTACTTCCTTCTACTGGCGATGTATTACCAGTTGCGCATGAAATTCGCATTGAAGACTGGGAAATAGAGAAAAGAGACAAGATCGTAGTCGATACAGAGTCTAACACAGGCTACATTTTCCATGAGGATGGGCAATACCTCTCATTTGAGGTTGTAACAGGACAAAAACGTTTTGTGTCATATATCGGTAGGTATTACAACGCTGCAACGCCAAACTGGAACTGGGTGATTAAATCCCTTCATATTAAGGGTGATCGCCTAACATTTGGCCCTTCTGGCCGATTTTTACGACTCTATAAAGATGGTGAAGAGCACACAGCCTACGGATTCCATGAATATGGCCAAGAAGAAGAGATATTCACAGGTATGGATACAAGATTCCGTAGTATGGGATGTATCATTGTACGAGTACCAATGATGGACCTCATTGTAAATACATGGGAACAGAACGATGGATACCTACCAGTGAATACTGTGTACGGCATTGTGGATCTTACAGAAGAGATGGTTGCATTTGAGCACACTGAGGAAGTTGAACAAAATCTATAGCAGAACGCATCTTTTTCTCTATACTGTAATGGTAGCAGTGGCTTGCCAACCGTAGACAGAAGGTAATGGTGTTATGGTAGATAATGCCCGCCTTCGCCAAGGGCTTCGGCGGGCAACCTTCTGCGAAGGTTGGAGAGTTGCCAGAGTGGCCGAATGGGACACACTGCTAATGTGTTGACCTCGTAAGAGGTCCGAGGGTTCGAATCCCTCACTCTCCGCCAGACATTGCATTAATGGCAGCCTGAAATGCTTCACTATAGTGAACAGGCTTCGGATACTTTTATTTCAAAGTCTTGTTTTTTCTTTATTAATTGTCTTTAGGGTACTAATCCTGCTCACATAGCTTTGCAGAGCACTAAGGGGGGTTTGAAGGGGTTTGTACCTGTTGTCATAAGTGAGCTAAACAAAATAATACTTATATTTACTCTTCTAAAATATTCAGAACATGCCAATCGAAGTGATTCAGTGTCTCTTTAGTGCTATGGGCACGAACCAGACCACTGTAACTGGAAATATTTTTGTGCTCTGTGCGATTAAGCACCCGACTCCAAACACGCTTTAATAACTGACGCTTATGAGGATAGATCATGCATCCTAAAAATTTGAGTCCCTGATTACAGGGAAAGATGACATCGTTACGAGCGTGGAGAGTCAGTGAGAGTTGTTCATCAAGAAATGTCTTCATAAGACTACGATAGTGCACTGCTTCCTCTCGATTCTTCACGAAGATCACAAAATCATCACCGTAGCGTAAGTATTTTTTGATTTGCAGTGTGTGTTTTACGTACCTATCGAATTCGTTGAGGTAGATATTGGCGAAAATCTGACTGGTGACATTGCCGATTGCTATTCCTTTTGTGTGGCCAATCTCTCTCTCGGTGACCCACTTCTAAATTTCCTTGATAACTGCGTATTACTTCATCCAGTAACCAAAGGGCATGATCGTCATCGATGCGCATACGAAGAATATCGCGGAGCGTATCTTGATTCACAGAATCGAAGAATTTCCTTACGTCTCCGCGCCAGAAGTAGTCCTGACGATTACGAGTGAGAAAATCCTGTGCGCGTTCGATAGCTGCAAGTAATCCCTTTTCTTCTCTGCACGACCACACATCGTAGACAAATGTCTTGTCGTAAATCTTTACTAGGTACTCATACAGGAGCCTGTGTACGAAACGATCTTTGATGCTCGCAACAGCGATGTCTCTGCGCTTAGTGTCGTTGACAGTGAAGGAGCGATACGTCCCATGTTGGTAGGTACAATTGCTCAGCTCAGTACTGATCTCTTTGAGATTGCTCTCCAGATGAAAGATAAAGTGACTGAGCTCTGTTGTACGTTTTTTTCCGCGAACAAAACGCGTGAAGCAATGCCAAAGGGTCGGTACACTTGAGTCCATATGGATACACTCCCTATCATCAATCAAACGTACGATCTCTACAAACAAATCGTCGATATCGTTGATCATTTAGAGAAAAGACACCGTCTTTCTCTTGGAAAGAGCATAGAAGACACCGTTCTCAATCTTCTTTCAGAGCTCATTATGGCGAAGAATGCACCCAAGCCACTCAAGGCTGGCTATCTCATAAAATCCTGTGCACATCAGGAGACATGCATGCTGAAACTACGACTCTGTCTGGAACTCAAACTCGTTAATGAGACAAAGATATTCCAGGCGCAATCGACAGCAGAGGAAGTAGGAAGACAGATTGGTGGATGGTTGAAATCGACACATAGCCAATAAACCCTTAGCAGCGGACGACCAGCTCGAATGTTGTTACGGTTGTCAGCATTGTTCTCGTTCACGTTGACCTCGTCGTCGTTCCAATCTGCATTCCTGACGAACAACCACTTGTTGACTGAGTTTCATACCGAAGTCATTAACCGCAGTCCAATGACTGTCTCGTAACAGAATCACTCAGCTCAAACGTGAGGAGAGATATGTGGGGTGTGTGCTCTTTCATGCCTCTTTTGATATGCAAGGCGTTTTACGAAAGAAACAACACGCGGTAGCCCTGCACCAAGGCGTAGCCGCCTGGTGCGGGGTGACTATTCACCGCTGAAACCATTCTACAGAAAAAAATTTGTAGCGGAAGACCGCCTACGGCGGTCAAAGGATAAAGACAAAGAACCAGAAAAATCAAAGACTAAGGACTAAGCTTTTCTCTGAACCCTTAGCAGCGGACGACCAGCTCGAATGTAGAAACGGAGGTCAGCAAGGTTCACGTCCACGTAGACCCCGTCGTCGCGACGGACACCGCGCAACGCGAGACCGCGATCTAATCTCGCTTTATCAGTGAGAAGCCAGCAAATTTTCTCTCGATCAACTGGCTTAACCTCTTGTAGTTTCCTGTACTGCTCCTCTAACATAGGTTCGGCACCTGTGATTTCACAAACGACAAGGTAATCATAATAATGTAGTCCTTCTTCATCATCTGCACGTTCTAGGTGTTGTTCGATTGTAGGGAAGCGCTCAACTAGAGCCTGCACTGCATCTTTGTATTCATTTCCATCTCTATCCACATCTGACAAGAATTTTTCTTGAGCTTCAACATTCGTTTCTTCTCTAGTATCCATAAACAAAATTTCTGCATCACTAATCGAAACAATAGTCCATTCAGCTCCAAATGCAATTTCTGCACTACGTATATGATTAAGCATGTTATTATTATCTTCTATTTCTCCGAGAACAGTATCAAAGCCACTTCTATCAACATCAAAACCAGATGATAATGCGTATCGATCTCGAATACCTGCCAGTAATCTTTCATCTGGCTTCATATTCTTTTCGAGCGACCTTTTCAATACTTCATCAAGTTTTCTTTTGATGAGATCAAGATTACTATCGATCTCATCCCGAGCTGCTTCTTCCTTGCTTCTCATTTCTTGAAGAACTTTTGCACTCTCTACTTCATTCTCAGGGAGCTTAGCAATTCTATCTTCTACTGTGGCAGTAGAAGCTTCTGGTTCGCGTTTAATAGTAGTAATAGACATAAGCAGGGCGGAAAAAGTTATGCTAAATATACATGTATTCTACATTATGTCAAATCGAATACGTAAAAATCGTAAAGATAGATGACCTGATCACTATAGAAAGCTCTATTTGGGACTATATGCCTTAAAACCTTGAATTGGTTGCAAATTTGCTTACTAGGGTTCGAATCCCTCACTCTCCGCCAGACATTGCACTAATGGCACCCTGAAAAGTCTCACTATAGAGAGCGAACTTCGGATCTCTTGGTTGCATAGCGTTCATATTTGCCCTCTGTTTGTTGTAAGGGTACCAATCCTACTTACATAGGTATGTAGATCACTAAGGGCACTTGGAAGAGGTTTGTACCTGCTGCTATATGTAAGTGAATACTATGCTTTATTGCAATACTGTACACTAGATACACTAACGATGATAAAGCTCTGGAAGGTGATTAGGTACCTTTAGAAGGATAAAATAAAAAATTACGCAATACTTTGCCTCTTAACTTGTAAGTATCACCATGACTCAAAAGGCCTAGATATGACTGTAGGCTATCTTCATTCGGGTTATCATATAATCTTCGTATCATTCTACGTTTTGTACTTGTACGCAAAACACGGTGCTTTGGGAAATGTACCCAACCTAAGAAATCAATACCAGAGTGTAATGTTTTAAGGTGTATTTTATTGGGATGCAAACTTAAGTTAAGCTCATTGAGTAAAAACTCTTCTACCTTAAGCAGCAACCCTTCTAAATAATCACGATTGTGATGTAAAAATACAAAATCATCTGCATAGCGAATATAATATTGTACTTTTAATGTTGTACTAAGCCCCAGTCTGCCCGACAGTTAGGTAGTACTTTAGTGGGGGTAGATTATCACAAGAAGAATGTGGGCGTAAGAAGTTATAACAATAGGTCCATTTCTGTATTTTGATGTTCAATTCTTT
>Ga0210057_1002819_pt1 | contig 24508 bp, 17 predicted proteins | sample CryGeyCG2114_010_2_FD_183968 | JGI IMG/M metagenome (GOLD analysis project Ga0210057, IMG submission 183968) | Groundwater microbial communities from aquifer - Crystal Geyser CG10_big_fil_rev_8/21/14_0.10 (SPAdes) (version 2) | ecosystem: Environmental > Aquatic > Deep subsurface > Groundwater ...
TCGTGGCAACGAAACCAGCTGTCCCCTTTTTGGGCTTAGAAGAAGAGCTCGGGCATAAGATAATCTGGTTAAATGAGCCGAATGAAATTTGGTCACGTAGAGATGAATTTAGTGACAGAAACTTCGTTCTGCACACGGGTTGGGGACATGGCGATTGGTTGAAGTTTGATCGATTTTTAAAGAAAAAGAATAACGTAAAGATTGTTTTAGTTTCAGATAATCGGTTTAGAAATGATTTTAGACAATGGTTGGGGGCTATTTATTTCCGCTTCTTCCTTAGAAGATACTTTGATGGCGCCTTTACTCCTGGAATAAGTGGCAAGAAGCTGTTGGCTTTCCTGGGGATGCCAAAGGATCATATTTATTCTCCAAATTATGGAGCTTATGAAGGAATTTTTAAGTCGACTAGGCAAATCAATGAAAGGCGGAACGAGTTTTTGTTTGTTGGCCAATTGATTAAGAGAAAATCTATCGACCTCGTCATTCAGGCCTTTAAGGAGTATAAACTTGAAGGTGGTCGCTGGTCCCTAAGGATTTCTGGAGATGGCCCCTTGGCTGCTTTGTGCGAGGGGGGAGCTATTTTTTTAGAGGGATTTTTGCAGCCCAACGAGGTGGCAGAAAGGATGAATAATGCAAAGGCTTTTATATTTCCGAGTCGGGATGACAACTGGGGAACTGCGCTTTGCGAGGCGGCCGCTTGTGGAATGCTTTTGGTGTCAGCCAAGAGTACGGGTGCGAGTTTTGATATTCTTACGGATGAAGAGAATGGCTATCTCTTAGAGAAAATTACAAAGGAAGATATTAAGAGAGCGATGTTTAGAATAGAGAGAATGAGCAATGAAGAGTTGGCTAGCGGATCGGCTGAGTCTATAAGAGTTGCTGGTAGGTTTGATAGTGGGGCTTATTATGAGGCTTTTAAAAAAATGCAGAATGATTTATGCGATTAGTTTACGATAATATCATATTTAAGCTTCAGGAAAATAGACCAGCTGGGATATCGGCGTATTGGCGACAGCTAATTGATCGGCTAGTTAAAAGTGACGTCGAGTTGCGTCTATTTGGTGAGCCAACAAAAAACATCTTTGATGCGAAGGAGTGGTCTCAGGAACACGAAAGCTCTATTAATTACAAAATCCGACGGTATTTACCATTTTTAGATCGCCTCCCTGATGGCTCTATTTTTCACAGTAGCTATTACCGAGTTTCTTTGCAAAAAAATATAAAAAACGTTGTTACTGTCCATGATTTTACGCACGAATATTACAGAAGTGGTATGGCTAAGATGGTCCACCATTGGCAGAAAGGGTTTGCTATTAAAAATGCTGATGCAATAATCTGTATCTCAGAAAATACAAAAAAAGATCTTATAAAATTTTTCCCAAAAACTGACCCCAATAAACTTCACGTAATCTACCACGGAGTAAGCGACAGCTACTTCCCCGCTTATCAAGACGCTCCAGATAAATTTAAGGATCTTGGAAAATACGTTCTCTTTGTTGGCGGGCGAGGGGGTTATAAAAATTTTGATAAGGTGGTAAGCGCTCTATCCGCGACAAGTGGATACCGCCTAGTTATTGCGGGTGGGGGTCAATTGTCCGATGAGGAAAAAAATAAACTAGATCTAGATCTTGGGGATAGATATTCTATTTTTCCCATCGTTGACGAGGCAGATTTGAATTTCCTATACGGGGGCGCATTTGCGTTTGTCTACCCAAGCGCATACGAGGGTTTTGGTATGCCAATTCTTGAGGCTATGCGAGCTGGATGTCCAGTCATTGCATCAAATAACTCATCCATACCTGAGGTGGCGGGAGATGCGGCAACTTTGTTGGAAAAACCGGCTCCGGAGTTGATAAATTCGGCTTTAAAAAAGCTTGAGAATAAAAATTTTCGCGGCGATTTGATTAGGCGCGGGCTGGAGCAATCGCAAAATTTTTCTTGGGATAAGTGTTTCAGGCAAACCAACTCTCTTTACATGGAGCTTTCGAGCTAGTTGGCAGACTTGCGGGAGAGCTGGATTAATAGATATATTCCAAGTACGAGACTGATCAGCTCCGCGGTAACATAGGCTGAAGCAGCGGCTAATATGTTTATTTTTGAATACAAGAGCAGGAAGGTTGCGGCAAATCCTAAAATAAATACAGTCCGGAGCATTACTATATTTTTTACTGCTTTAATAGCTCGGAGCATTTGGGCTATGATGGTGTTAATTGGAGAAATTAGAATTATTAGAGATAGCAAGAGCGCGGGAATAATTGAGCCCCCGTACCCTGGAAAGAAGAGTGGCAGGAAATATGGTAGCAAAGCATAGCAAATGCCAGCTGGGATAAGTAAGGCAAGGAAAAAGTGTTTAATTCTTTTTAGTAACAAGTCGTAATCGGCGCGAAGCCAATCTTTCTGAGAGAACTTTGGAAAAGCAATTCTTGGTATAACGTTAATTAATAGCACTACGTTATACGGAATAACTAGGGCGACATAGTAGAGGGCTAACTCTGCATCGCCAAGGAGATGCCAGACAAATAGTTTGTCCATGTTGGCGGTCAAGGTCCCGAGTATGCCAACAAATGATAGGGCCGTCCCGTATTTAATAGTGTCGTCCGGTTCTCTGCTTTCGATAGATGAGTTTTTGCAAGCGACTTTGCTGGTATATAGGTAAAGAACCCCGCTGGATAAAAACCTAGCCAGGAAATAAACACCCAGGATGGCAATAAAGTTCTTGGTTAGCGCGGCGGTAGTTATTAAAACTATTGCTTGAATAAGCCTAACCGCCACCTCGAAACGAGCATCTTTTTTGAACTCTTGTCGGCCCTTATAGTAGTAGGAATAGACATAAAAGTTTTCGTATACGGGAAGCAGAATGGCGACAATCAGGAACGAGTATCCCAGCGCTGAGTTGGTTTGATAAAAATAATAAGCGGAGATAAATATTGCGGCAACAGAACCAATCAAAGACCATTTAATTTTTGTTTTCAAAATTTTGCCCAAATCAACCATTCTGCCCTTAGCTACCGATCGGATCATGGCGGTGCCGATCCCCTGTAGGCTGAAGATTGCCAGAATGGGAACAACTGATAAAACATACCTATATTGGCCAAAGTCATCTTTGGTTAAAAAATAGGTTAGGACAGCCGTAGTCGCAAAAGCCAGTATTGACCCGGAAAGCTGCGAAAAGAGCACCCAGAAGCCATTTTGGGTGATATAATGGGCATCTATCTTGGTCTTGTGGCCCAGCCAGTCAATAAATCTGTTTATCATTATAGGTTTTCTAGCTGAAGGAAGGTTATCCTAGGATAGCTCTCCTTTTGAGCCTCGATGTAGCTCGCGACCTGCTGGGTAATTTCAATTTCTGGATTGAGATCAATCCCCTCCTTAATAACTCTTTCTGCGTCTTCAAATTTGCCCTCATAGGCATATGAAATACTTTCAATTATCTGATTTAGTGGATTGGTTGGAGATATTTCTTTAGCTTCGGCAATTATTTCACGTATTTCTTCTGCCTTCTTTTCGCCTAGACTGGTGGCAAATAAAAGAATGTAGCTACGATTTATTTTAGCTCTATAGTCTCCGGGAGCTTTCTCGAGGTATTTTTGATAGTATGCGTCATAGACGCCCACTTCTTCTCGGACTTTTTGGGCAGCCTCAGGAGAGCCTAGTGCAATATTGGCCTGTGCAATCGCCCCCTTAACAAGAGAATTTGAACTTCGGCGAATCACCTCCAGGCTACCGGGTCGACTAAGCGCAATGTCGGCAAGGTTGAGCCTCTTTTGGTAGTCTGGCGTAGAGAAAATTGCGGTTAGTGAACGTTGATGGGAGTACTCCCCAAATAGGAAGGTTATTGAGCCGAAAATTATGGCTACAACCAATATCCCTCCAAAGGCGCGGCTTTTAAGTCCTCGGAGGTCAATTGTTGTTCCCCTTCCTTGATCGATAGCTCGAACCCTTTCAAGCCATAGTCCATATCCCAAAATTAACGCCCAAGCAAAATAGGTTGGGACAACCTCAAAGGCTGTTTGCATTTGTAATAGGTGGGCAACGATTAATGCCCCAAGAATCGTTGTGGTATGACTTGGCGCATCTTCTCTTTTTTCCGATTTATAAAACAGATAAATTAAGTAAACAGAAGTTGAAATTAGGAACAAGAGGCCAACGATTCCCACTTCGGAAAGTGTATCAATAAAAATGTTGTGGGCTCTATCAAACCAAATCTCACTTAGGTTTTTGTCTAAATACAGGTCGTTATTAAAGTTGTCAAAGTTAACATATTCAAAATTTTGCGGTCCCCAGCCGAGGATCGGCTTTTTTGCTATCCCTTGTAGGCCCTCGCTCCAAACGATTGGACGAGCAGAGGAGGACTCTTTTGTGTACGAGTTATAAATTGCCGATCCTGGAATGAAAAGCATTAAAATCACGATAAAAACAACTGCAATCCAAGTAAAGGAATATGCCCATCTGAATATCTTTTTCGCCCTTACATCTCTAATAACTTTGGAAATGGCGTATCTAGAAACAAGGTAGGCCAAGAGAAGCATCATGGTTGCTGAGGATGCCCTTGCGTCTCCAAGCACCAATGCGGGATTACCGAACAGCCGCCCCAAACTTACCCCACCAGTGAATAAATCGAAGTTGAAAAATATTGGTGAAAATATTTGTGGCAGTAGAGCGATTGTCCAAAGATAAAAACTTTTGGACAGTTTTCTTGCATGGGATATCTCAAATAAGGTAAAGACAATGCTAAAGAGTATATACATTCCAGCGAAGGTGTCATTACCAAAGGATGCTCCAGGACCGGCCAAGACAGCTGATCTCCAGATTCCAGCTCCCGCATCGCTAAAAATATACAAAAAGGAAAACATAGCCCCAGAGAGAACAAAGCCCCTTCTAATGATCTTCCAGTCGCCTGCTTTGAGAAGTTCTGAGGTTAGAAAAGCTAGGATGCCAATATGAGCGATAAAAAATAGGCCACTTGAGCGCACAATATCTGACCAGAATGATTGGGCGGGGTCTATTCCAAAGATCCCTGAGATTACTTGAACTATAAAGGTTAATGCAAGAAGCACGAGCAGCCACCTACTTCTAATAGCGGTTTTATAATCCCCGTTGGTGAAGAATTTTATTGCAAATATGGCGCCTAGCGAATAGACCAAACTAATCACTAGAAAATATCTGGCATTGGTCCCGCTGTAAAATAGGTTGGGCGAGACAACAAAGGGCATTAAAATTGCCGCTAGAGCGATTACGTAACCAGCCAATGTTGTGCCTCTAAAGTCTCTGTTGAGCATATTTTCATGATATCATACGCTGATTTTTACCCTAGGTAAAGCAAAAAACCCCGACTAGCGGGGCTTTTTGCTTTCTATAGTGCTTAAATCAAGCGTTGTGCGCAGTTTCTGCGCTTAAGCACTAGTTTACGTACTTAGCTGTAGTCTCGAATGCATCGAGGTTGTATTGGTATACGTACTCGTGCAAGTCGTCGTCTGAAATGCTCCAACCAATACCAGCAACATCGGCGTGATAGATACCGTCATCGGCAGTTACCACGTTGGTGTGGGTGATGGTTAGGGTGCATCGTGTCGTTCCGCCATCCAACATCATCGTATTGTTAGAAGAGTTGGTGACCTTAGAGTTGTATGTGCAGCTCAATAGATCAGAGGCGTCAGCTGTTGCTGTGCCGTCTTCGTATACTCGGTATAGGAATCCGTCAGCTCCAACAGTGGTCAAAGCACCATCTGCAGAAGTTGTAGCAGCTGAAGTGTCGGCGATGTACAAGGTTCCGCCAACGGCCGTAACGTCCATCACGAATGAGAATGTTACAGTGTCGTCGTCGTTTCCTCCGGCGCCGTCAGAAAGAACATCGATGGTTGGGGTTCCAACCAAGGCTACGTCAATGTAGATAACGTGAGTAGCTGAGGCTGCGCTTGAAGCGGTACCAGTCTTGTCGGCGTCAGCCAACTGGTTTCCCTCCTCGTCGCGAGCATCAAACAAGGTTGTGCCTAGGTCAGTCTGGGTCTCACCAATGGTGAATAGTAGAGTATCACCTTCATCAAGTGCTCCGTTGGTTGCTAAGAAGTCAACGGCTACGGTGAAAGTGTAGGTCTCACCAGCTTCTAGGGTCAAGTTTAGGTCATCGAAGGTCAAGGTCTCGTCGTCGGTTGGGGTGGTTACAGAGTCAACCTTGTCTCCGTCAACGTATAGGTGGGCTTGGTCAAACATTTCGTCAATGTGGCCAGCACCAGTTACGGTAGCCTCCAAAGTGATGTCGTCTAGGTCAACATCGCTGTTGCCCTTGATTTCAACATCAAAGGAGAATACGTCCATGTTGTCAGTAGCGGTAGTAGAGGCAACTTGAATGATGTGTGCAAGGTTAACATCGTCATCATTGCCAGTTATCTTGAACTCAACGTCGGTTGCGGTAGCAAAGTTCTCAACGGTGAAGGTAGTCTCGGTGATCGTTGGATCCTCAGAGATTACAGTACTTTGAGCGTCTCGCCATCGAACAGACTCGAGGTCAACTTGCCAGCTGTCACCAGCGGAAGCTGAGTCGAGGTTGTTAATTCCAGATACGGCGACCATTAGAGTCTCTCGTTCTCCGGCTTTGATGATTACGCCGCGATCTAGGGTAACGGTTCGCCCGTAGTTGTTGTCGTCAGTGAATAGGTCAGAGTCAGCGCTAGCAACCATGTCGCCGTCGAACCAAATAGTTACGTCATCGACGTACTTGTCTAGATCGGTTTGGTTGTTAGCGGTTCCAGCGTCGTCAAAGTCAACTTTAACGGCTAGGATTTCTAGGTCGGAAGTGTAGTCAGCCTCGATCTCTAGACCAAGGATGGTAACATCGTCCTCTCCTTCTCCAACTTCTTCTCCGCTGTAGGAAGAACTCTTTCTGTATTCAGCAACTGAACCAGCTGCTCCGGATAGAACTGTGCTACCAGTGGTGGTAGTTGTGGTTCCGGTTCCGGTGGTTGTGCTAGTTGTAGCACAAGCTGAGATCATCGCTGCCTGGGTTAGAGGTCCGTAGTATCCCACTGCTGGGGTTATACCGTGGGCTGCTTGCCATGCGGCGGTAGCTGCTTGTGTTAGAGGACCAAAGTATCCCTTTGCTACGCCCAATGGCATAACTAGGTTTCCTGATGCAACTAGAGTTGTCTGCAAAGCAGTAACTCCTGCTCCGGTTGAGCCAACTGTTAGAGGCTGGGCTGGAGCTGTGCAGGTGGTAGTAGTTGAAGTACCACCTAATTGTGCTTGCAATGCGGCGATTTGCCCTAGCAAAGCATCGATTTGGGCTTGTAGCTCAGCTGAAGTTGCCGCGCTGGCAACAGACATTGCTGGGCCGAAAGCCATGCTAGCTGTGGTGACAAAAGTCAAGAAACCAACAGCTGCTTTTTTTCCAAATGTACTCATTTTTAATGATAAACAATTTTGAATTGTTTAATTTTTATTAATTAGTTTATTAAGTGCGTGTGAGGGTTGTTGTTTTTTTTATCTGACAATTATCTTCCTGGCTTTCCCAACGCCTTAGAGGCTTGGGTCGACCTGGGCCATTATGGGAAGAAAACTCTAGTTACGTAGTTAGATGTCTAGACACCTAGATGTTAGATGCTAGACGGTTGAACAATTTCGTTTCTGAAATTGTTTTAGGGCTCTATATAAATAAAAGAAAAAGCCCCTGTGTGAGGGCTGGGTTCATACACAAAAGGAAAGATTTTTTATCCTTTTTTCGTTGTGGTCGCAGATGTGAGCCCTCACTCTCGCCTGCGTCCGTATTTTACCTATCTATATCATTCTAATGAATTTGGCGCGAGAAGCAAGCTTTGCTCTGCGCTTACTGAATATAACGAGCTCAATTGAAATGTATTACATTTTCCTTATAGGCCGTTTCTTTCAGGAGGGAGTGGGTATTCTGGTGCCTTTTGAGGCTGATCGGTCAATACATAGTAGTTTGACGGTCCCCCACTACCTTCGCGGTATATTATACCACGTTCACATAATTTTTCAAGGTCATAGCGAATGGTCCTATCGCTATAGTCCGGAAATGTGGCAATGATGTTTTTTAGCTGTAATTTGCCGTTTTCCGCTTGCCGCATTATTGCCAGAATCCTATTTTGCCGCTTTTCAGCTCTTTTGCTGATACTGTTGCTGTTTTTACCCGATCCTATATTGGGAGTGTTGATGGCTTCTCTGGCCATCCTAGACTCCTGCGAGAAGCTTCCTAGGCTCAGTTGGCCTGGTTTTGGGTTGCTGTGTTCTGCCCTTTCGTCTCCAGTGTAGATTTTATTATTTGGGCGCTGATAGTTCGGAAGATCTAGGAGGTTGTTTCTAGCTTTATTTTCATCCTGTATTTTGGCTGAGAGGGCTCGGCAGCGCTTAATTAATATGTCGGCTGTGTTTGAATTGATTTCTCCGATATTGCAGGCCAAAGCCGACAACCCGATGATTGACTCAATTCTTTTCCCGGCTACTCTGTATTCCTCGGCATAGAGGTTTTCCACAAGTGAACAGGATAGACTACTGATTCGCACTGATAGCTCGGTTTGTTTGATAATCGAGGCGAGTTTAACCAGTATGTAGCTTAACTCTTGGACCTCTTTGCGAAGTAGGCTTTTTTGCATCTTACCCCCAGATTAGCTCACATTTTTTATTGGGTCAATGAGCGAAAAAAAATCGGGCAATTGCCCGATTCTAATATATTTTTTTCCTTGTAGCACTACTCAACTGCCGCCTTTATCCTGCGCTTGCCTGAGCCGATAGATTCTTCTTTGATTATCTTAAATTTACCAATCTCTCCTGTTGACCCAACATGTGGACCACCGCAAAATTCTTTACTGAAGGCGGACTGAATATTTTCCCCGACATAATAAACTTTTACTTTTTCCGGATATTTTTCCTTAAAGAAATATAAAGCCCCGGTGTTTTTTGCCTCGTTTTGACCCATTTCCTCAAACTTTACCGGAAGATTCTTCGCTATTATTGAATTTACTATATTCTCAACCTCCTGCTTTTCTGCGTCCTCCAGCTTCCTGCCGAAGGTGAAGTCAAATCTAAGACGTTTGGAGTTGATGTCGGAGCCGGCTTGTCCGACTTCGGGACCTAGCACATCTCTAAGGGCTTGCTGTAACAGATGGGTGGCGGTGTGTAGGCGAAGGACTTTTTGGAGCTCTTCTTCGTTCTCGGCTTTTAGCTCTCCGGTATCCAAAATTAAACCGTGGCCGCCAAACTTTTTTTCTGCTCCAGCCCTTGAGAGCTCTTGGTGTTTTTTAAATTCGGTATCAAAATCTTCTTGGCTGACGCCCCTAAGGGCCTCTGGTGAGATTTCTTTCATTAGGTCAAAGGATATGCCCAGAGTGGAGCTGATAGAGAACGCTTGCTGGGCGGTTAAATCTGAATGCTTTGACAACTCTTTGGTAGCTTTCTCGAGGGCGGCAATAAACTTTTTGTGCTCTTCTTGGTAAATAGCCTCAATCTCTGAGAGTTTTAATTCTGGATAAGCTTCTATGTAATTCTGAGTGGTTAGGCTAAGCAGGGCGGAGATAAACTCTTTGGGTAGTTGATGCTTGTTTTGATGGGCTAAGACTCGGCGCATTAAACGGCGGAGAATGTAGCCAGCTTCTTTGTTGGATGGGCGGACTCCATCGGTGATTAAAAAGGCGGTGGCACGGATGTGGTCGGCTAGAACTCTCTGGGTTTTTTGAGGGATTTCACCGTAGGAGCCGATCTTGCCCATAACTCCCTCAAAGAGTTCTGTTTCATATGGGCTGTCTTTCCCCTGTAGAATGGTTAAAAGTCGCTCAAAACCGGCCCCAGTGTCGATTCCGGGGGTCTGGAGAGGCTGAAGCTCTTTGTCTGGGTTTTGATTGATTAGATCCTCTCGAGAGCCGTTATATAGAAATTGATTGAATACGATGTTCCAAATCTCAACGTCTTCGCCTTTGGCATTTTTACAATAAATTTCAGTAGTGGGTCCACAGGGTCCAGAGTTTCCAGTTGGGCCCCAAAACACATCCTCAATGCCTTCTTCTTTAATGTTTTTTACTCCGAGATCGGACCAGATCTTTATGGATTCGTTGTCTTTTTCGACTCCGGGCGATCCTTTAAAAACTGTAACGTAGGAAATTTCTAGCCCAAGCTCTTTGGTAATAAATTGGTGGGCGTATTCAATTGCCTCTTTTTTGAAGTATCCCCCCTGGGACGAACCCGGTTCACCAGGCTTGTAGCCAAAGGAAAAGTTTCCAAGCATTTCAAAAAATGTGAGGTGGGTGTCATCGCCAACCTCTTCTATGTCGGAGGTTCGGAAGGATTTTTGGATGGAGACCGTGGATAGAGAGCCAAAGTCTTTTTGGGCGTCTAGATCGCCGAGGAAATATGGCTTAAATTGCTGCATTCCGGCAGTGGTTAAAAGCACCGATGGATCATCGGGTAGCAAAGACGAAGAAGGTACGTGAGCGTGCCCTCGCTTAGTAAAGTAGTTTATAAAGCGATCTCTCAGCTCTTGAGCAGTCATCTATACTTTATTATTGCGATTCTTGGTTAAGTAGGGTTTGACCAAATTGATTTGGCAGGGTGCTGTTGTGGGATTGAGCAACGATTGAAAGGCGATCAAAGAAAGCGGTGGTGGTGTCTAGGTTGTTGGCAACATACATAAGCGCCTCGTTGATTTTTCCTTTTGCATCTTGCAGGGCGATTAGCATATCTTCGTTTTGCTCCAACGCAATCAGTTGGTTTAGAAACTCGGTGTGGGTGAACATTCTTTCAACTAGGTAGTTAAGGAATCCATCTTTAGAGAAGGATTCAACTCCGTTTACGATATCGCTTGGTTGAAGCGCAGTGATCTTTGCGACTAGTAGATTTAGAGAGTTTTGATAGCTGTATTTAGCCTTATTGATCGATTCTAGGCTGGTTTGGCTAGCCCCCTGCATGAGTTTAATCTCGGTGGCTTTAAGGCTTAGTTCTTGTGTGCTTAAAAGAACGTCCTTCTCTTTATTGTTCTGGGTAAAGAGCTTCTGAACGTTGCTTACCCAGCTCTTGATTGAATAGAAGAGATTGTTGGGCAAAATAGCCGGCTGGGCCGAGCTTAATTCACTAGAATTCATTTCCATCGCTTGCGCGGATGGGGAAATTACAAAAACTAAAGCCAATAGGAAAAGGATGAATATTCGTTTCATATCTGTATTGGATAAGTATAGCATGGTAGTGAGTAGTGAGTAGTTTAGTATCCTTCAAGCATTTCGGACTTAACGTGGGACCTGATTCGCAGTAGTGCCTTAGCTTCAATCTGCCTGATTCTCTCTCTGGTAACTCCAAATTCTTTGCCCACCTCCTCTAGGGTGTGAGTAACTCCATCTTCAAGGCCAAAGCGCATTTTAAGAATTTTTTGCTCTCTGGGGGTTAGATCCACAAGGATCTCTTTAATCTTTTCTCTGAGTAAAGTTTGAGAAGCAATCTGGCTTGGGGTTAAGCTCTTATCGTCTTTAATAAACTCTGACAGCGTTGAGTCATCTTCGCTGTCACCAACTGGAGATTCTAGAGAAATAACGTCTTGGGAGATTTTTTGAATGTAGTGAATTTTTTCTGGAGGTAGCTCCATCTCGGAAGCAATCTCCTCTACCATTGGCTCCCGACCCAGCTCTTGGGTAAGTCGGCGTTTTACTTGAGTGTATTTTGAAATTGTTTCCACCATGTGGACCGGAATTCGAATTGTGCGGGATTGGTCAGCCAGGGCGCGAGTGATGGCTTGGCGAATCCACCAAGTTGCGTAAGTGGAAAATTTAAAACCGCGGCGATAATCAAATTTGTCTACGGCGCGGGAAAGTCCGATATTGCCCTCCTGAATCAGGTCTAGAATTGAAAGGTTGGAGCTTCGGTTGACGTAACGCTTGGCGATAGAAACAACCAACCTAAGGTTGGCTTGGATAAATCTTCGGCGGGCGGACTCGTCGCCTTTCTCGATTCTTTTTGCGAGCTCTTTTTCTTCGTCGGAGGTTAAAAGTGCGGCGCGACCGATTTCTTTTAAATACATCTGCACTGAGTCAGGAAGACTTTCGTCAAAGGTGTCGGTAGCGCGGGCTAATTCTTGATCGCTGATTTCCTCTTTTGAAGGAACGTTGATTAGCTGGCCGGTCTCAACAACCCGAATATTTTCCTGTTCTAACCTTCCATAAATTGCGTCTAGGGAATTGATGTCGCTCTCGATGTTGGGAAGATACTTTAAGACCTCGTTGTCAGTGACAAAGCCCCTTGATCGGCCACTTTCTACCAGCTCGGCCAAAGCCATCTCGTCGATCACTACTTTAGCCCTCCTCTTCCTCTTGGTAGTTTTTTGCTTTAGCTTTTTGGCTGGTTTTGTCTTGGTTGCTTTCTTAACCGTTTTTTTCTTGGTTTTGATAGCCTTTTTGGTGGTTTTTTTACGCAAAGAAGCAGAACGCCTGGTGGGGCGTTTTGAATTACTTTTCTTTTTTGTGGCCTTTTTGACTGATTTCTTTTTGGGAGCTACTGGGCGTTTTTTCGGTACGGATTTCTTGGTCTTTTTAGTAGCTTTTTTCTTGGCTTTTTTTGCTGGCATATATTAAAAAAATCCTAAATGCAAAACCCTAAATACTAAAACACGCGGATATATGGAGCCGCCATTTAGGAAACTATGAATAAAAGTACATTATTTATCGACTTTTAGCAATGGCTGATTGTGAGCCAAGTGCGGGCCGGAGCTGGTTTTAAAATTTGAAATTATGAACTTGAAATTAGTTTATTGTACTCCTCAAGGGCCTTTTTAAGATCATCCTCCTCCCCCGCCGCCTCTGCTTTCTCAATTCTGGCTCGAAGGGCCTGGCGGAGCTGTTTTTGAGCCTCTTCCTTAAGACGATTGACTAGAAAGGCTATTTCACGCTCAATGTTGTCGTCGTTGATTGGCTCAAGACTTGCTTGGAGGTAAATTAAGTCCGCAAATTGCTTTAATTCTGGACTTAGCTCGATTTTTTCGTTCTTCACAACCGTCTTATACAAATCTCGAAATACATCTTCTACCCAGCTTTCATCCTCAGCTAGGACCGCCTTGGCTTTCTCGCTGCTAAGAGCCAAAGAAAATACTCGATAGAGAATTCTCCCTTTTGAGCTTAGATTTTTCAGCTCGCTTGATGCCTCCTGAAGCTCGTTTCCAGATGGGACTTTTTCTGGAAGCGCCTCGCCGCCCTTAACTTGCTGAAGCTCTTCTTTTAAGACCTCAATTGAAAAGCCGCTGCGATTTGAAAGTATTTCGAGATAGTGGTTTTTCTCTACCGCGCTTGAGATCGATTTTATTCTCGCGAGAATGCTGCGAATTGCCTTCTTCTTGTCTTTAATGTCTTTGGCTGCCGAAAGGCCGTAATAATCAAAGAAGTACTCTATGGCGGGGATGGAGTCTGCTAGTACCTTTTTTAGCTCCTGGGGGTTTGACTGAGCTAGGTCGGCTGGGTCTTTGGCGTCTTTCAGGTCGGCAACTCGAACGTTAAAGTCTTCTTTCTGAGCGAGCTCGATGGATCTTTCGGTTGCGAGTTGGCCGGCGTTGTCATTGTCGAAAGCGATAATCACTTCTTCGGCTATTTTTCTCAGGGCCTTTAGATGGTCTACGGTTAGAGCCGTTCCCGAGGTGGCAACAACGTTTTTAAACCCAGCTTGATACATCATCAGAAAATCCATCTGCCCCTCGACGAGTATGGCTTGTGAGCTATCTCGGATCGCCTCCTTAGATAAAAAGAATCCAAATAATAACTTGGATTTGTTAAAAATTGGGGTTTCGGGCGAGTTTACATATTTGCCGACATCTTCTCTGGTTTCGTTGGGAAGGACTCGGCCGGTGAAGCCAACAATTTTTCCAAAGTGATTAAATAGCGGAAACATTATCCTATTTTGAAATCTATCCCAGTAACTGCCCCGTTGAGTTTTGAATGCTAGGCCAGCCTTCTCGATGTCTTCAATTGCGTATCCTTTTTTAGTGAGGAATTTAATTAGCGCGTCATTGCTTGGCCCCGACAATCCGATGGAAAACTCTTGGATGGTTTCGGGTTTGAGCCCGCGCTTTGTTAGATATTCCTGCGCATCCTTGGCTTTTTCGCTTTTTAGAGCGGCTTGGAAGAAACTTGAAGCAAGGTTGTTTATCTCATACAAAACGTTGAGCTGACGATGATCTTGACTAGACCTTAACTGCATTGATACCCCGGCTTGATCGGCTAAAATCCTTAGCGCCTCAATAAACTCAATGTTTTCGTACTTCATCATAAAGCTCAGCATGTCCCCCCCGGAGCCACAATTAGAGACCGAAAAGTTGCTAGCTACGTAGTTGTGGTCCTTGTCTACAGTTAGATTGTGGACTGGCCCTTGATACGCCTCCTTGGTAATCGATTTAATTGGTACTAGCCAGTATTCTCCAGTTTTGTCTGAGTAGCGAAACTCGTGGCTAGCTTCAGCTTCCTCTGACCATTTTACGGTATAGGATTTCTTGTGATGGACTCCTTTTGTGTCAGTTTTTTGCTCAGTCGTGGAAAGGGATGGATGAATATTGTTACGTAGTAAGCCGTCTAAAATTTGATCAGAAAGAGTGGGTGAAACTGTTGTAATTCCTTTATGTATCTTAGTAGATCGATTAGCCACATATGAGTAGCCATCCCCGCGAAATATTGCCTCAATTAAAACTTTTTGTTTTTTGGGACTTATCCACTGGAGCTCAAAGGGAATATGCTTGTTTTGTGCCCCTTTTCCACACAGATTTTCAAAGATGTCCGCTAGGTGGGCGTGGCATGCGGTTATTTCAATGCCTGTCTTTTTGCCCTCCTTGGGGCGCCGATAAATTGAAGCATTGATCCCAAAAAGCTTTTTGGTTAGCTTGACTATGTCTTGGGCAAAATCCTCTTCGTGGTTTCCTAGACTAAACCGTATGTAGGCTCTGTGATTACTTCCTTCGGCTATATAGTATCCAAGCAACTTTAAAAAATCGTTGGAAATATTTTGCTTATATTTAATCTCCGGAGGTTTGGGACCGAAACGTTTCTTGCGGTTAAGATAATCTTTTAGGTTGAGCTCTTTAATTTTGCTAACATCTTTAGGTATTGGATAAAGAACGAAGTCGCCTTTTTTTAATTCTCCGGCAGACACCTCGATTATTTCCGCCTGATTTTCTATTGCCCTACTTAGCGATGTATTATGCTTTTGCATATATGCTCTAGAGCGGCGATAAAATTGCTTTACTTTGTGTTTGTAGCTTGTCTTTGGACGTACGACTCTTAAGTTGTGATCTTTAGTCATAGAAACAATGCCGCCCAACTTGTATGTACCAACATGAATCAGTTTCCCCTTGTATTGTCTTTTGTGGGTAGCCAGAACCTTTCTCACTGCACCGCTCCCGGAATAAACCAGATGCTCCTCGTCGATTGACTCAATGTTGTGAGACCCAAAAGGGGTCTTCACTTTCTGTCCCGGCGGAAAACAGCCAAAACAATGCCAAATCTGCCTATCTGGAGAAACCACAAAAGAAGGGGTCTTTTCTTTATGGAAAGGACAGCGGCCCTTTAAATTCTTGCCAGCAGGCGCCAATTTGACGTATTTGCCGACAACTTCGGCTATATCGAGCTTTTCCTTAACTAAATCAACTGTATCCATATTGGAGACGATATTATGATATTAAGATATTGGGATATTAAGAACCCTTGCTGCGGTAGATTGAGTTAATAAAATGCTGAAGTTTCTCTAGCTCTATATTAGCTAATTTTTCGTACTCGGCAACCAAAATCGCATCCGTTAATTTGCGCTCTGCTAATACTTGGACCCAGTGAATAGACTCAATTAGCGATCCCCGCGCATTATACATGAATTTAATCCTGTCTAGGTAATGGAGGCGGTCATAGCCTTCTGCTATGTTTGCCCCATTGGAACCGGCGGATCTAACAAATTGATTGCCAATTAGATAACGAGAGCTTGCATCAATTTTTTTATAAATCTTCCACGCCGCCCTTGAAGTTTCTCTAGCAATTCTGTATATTTCTAGTTCTTGGAGCGGGATGTATCTCTTTACCATAGTATCTTATTATCCTCTTATCATAATATCCACCTGCTCTTGTAAAGTAGATAATTCCATAGTACACTAAAGCGCGCGTTTAATCTAAAGACAATAAAGCTATGAAAACTTGTGAACTCTGCGGTAAAGGATCAAGGATGGTGGGAGCTCGAAAGCTCTTGCGTGGGCACTACAATCCAGTTAACTGGACCAGGAAGTACCCTAACTTGCAGAAAACTCTAAATCCGAAAGGAGAAAAAGTTGTCGCCTGCGCCAACTGCATCCGAACAATGAGTAAAGACGCTCGAATGGCCGAAAAGAAGGCTAAGAAGTCTGCAAAATAAAAAATCTCTCGCTGTGAGGGATTTTTTTATACAACAATTCGATCAATTATCTTGTTTTTCATCCTTACCTCCTTTATTAGGGCGTTGAGGTGTTTGATTTTTACTTCTGCCTGAAAGAACATTAAAAGCCCAATGGAGGCAACAAAGATAAGGGCGGTGGACATTGAGATGGCGGAAAAGGTTTGATTAAAGATGTGGTGATAGGCGTTTGTGGCCGCAATAAAAACAATTATGGTCATTGGTACGGAAAAAACTGCCAAGCCAGTCCTCAGTAAGGAAAAATAAGTTCGCTTCTCGGCGAGCATAAGTTGGACCTGATTTATTAAATCTCTATGCTCTTCAACTTCGTTGTAGCTCATCTTTATATTATAGACTAAATTGCTTGACCGGTGCTGCCAAATTTTCCCCTACTTTTTTCTTCGACGGAGTCAACCTCTACCCAGTCCCAATCGGTGGTTTTGATAAACATTCCCTGAACAAGCCGATCACCTCTTTTTATCTCAACTTTTTTCTTGCTGAAATTTAATAGCGGGGCGTGGTATTCATCATCTTCCCCAAAAAAATCTGGATCGCCAACACCCACTCCGTTAGCGAGCATTAATCCTTTTTTGTGTAGGCCGCCGCGAGGGGCGAGGAAGAAAAAATGATCTTCTGGAGTTTGGATGATGAGGTTGAGAGGGGCATAGCCGACCTCTCCGGGTTTGATTGTTAGATCTTCACGAGAATACAAATCAAAAGCGGCGGCTTGGTCGCTGTGCCGCTTCGGTAAAGGAAGATCTTTGTCGATACGCTTAATCTTTAATTTCATTGAACAAAGTATTTTTTCTTAATCTCGTTGTCGATACTTTCTTGAGCCTGCTCAGCATTTTGGCGAGATTGATTTCTCAACTTGTCGAGCTCTTCGGTTTTTAACCCTGCTAGATCCTGAGCCCGCGAAAGTAGGTGCTTTTTCTTATTGCTTTTTGGATCCTCTAGAACCTCTGCTAAAAGAATATCTAATATCTGTCCATAAAGAGGGCCGGGCGGAATATTTAAATCTTTGTTTAGATCTTCGCCGTTGATTTTGAGCATCTTTACACTAATTGGGTCGGTTTTAACCTTCTCGATCATTGCCATTAAGTGACGCAAGCGATATGGCTGGGCTTTGGGCACTCCAGAGCCAATGCGATCGGCTTGGCGGAGTTGCATTAAGGCGTCGACGTTTTCTTCTCCGATTCTAGACAACAGTCGGCGAACCCCAGAAAGGGTCACGATGTCGGGGTCGTAGACAAACATGTGTTCGTAGACCAGTTTAGAAACTTTATCGATAACTTTTTTGGGAAAAGTTAAGCGGCTGAGAATTTTCTCGGCCATCCTTCCGCCAACAACTTGGTGGCCGTAGAAAGTCCAATCGCCTTTGTCCCCTTCCTTTTCTTTTTGGCCGCGTTCGTCGCTTTTCCAGCGGCGGCTCTTTGGTTTTCCGACATCGTGCAATAGGGCGGCGAGGCGAATTTCCAAGGGATAACCCTCTTTTGCGGCGTATTCTAATGATTTTAGATTGTGTTCAAAAACGGAGTAGATGTGGTGCATGTTTTGTTCCATATCTAGACCTTCTTCTAGCTCTGGGATGACGTATTTAAGCAGACCTAGGCGTTGCATTGATTCTATCCCTTTAGCAGCTCTGGGGCTAAGAATTAGCTTTTCCAGCTCGATGCGAATGCGCTCTTTGGAGATTTTTTCGAGTAGGTGCGCGTTTTTCTTTATGGCCAATTCGGTGCCTTCTTCAATTTCAAAATCAAGTTGGGCCGCCAATCGAACTGCTCGCATAAGCCGAAGAGCATCTTCGCCAAATCTTTCATGGGGATCGCGAACTGAGCGAATCACTTTATTATTTAAATCCCGCTGGCCCTCAAATGGATCAATAATCTTCTCTTCCTTAGCTAGGCTTAGAGCGAGGGAGTTGATCGTGAAGTCTCGACGACTTAGGTCGGCCTCTATCTCTGAGGTAAATTGCACACTGTCGGGATGACGTTGATTGGAATAGCCCTCCTCCTCTCGGAAGGTGGTAATTTCGATTAGTTTTAATTTTAGATCTTCGCTCTCGGTTTTTACCGCTACCGTGCCAAATTCGTTTTCGTAAACACTGTCTGGAAATAATTCTTGAATTTGAGCTGGCAAAGCATCGGTGGCGATGTCCCAGTCATTTGGTTCGCGGTCCATCAAAAGATCACGAAGGCAGCCGCCCACGAGATAGGCTTGGTGCTCAGCTGCTTTTAATATCTGGGCGATTTGGAGAACTTCTTTTGGAATGTTCATGTTCGACTATATTGACAAATTAATTTTATCTGCTGTGATATTTGTATCACCAATGAGAAAGATTACCCTACAAGGTTCCGTCCTTTTGAGGTCTTTCTTTTTTTATACTCTAATTTGAGAATTTAACCATATTCTTAGTATACTTTGCTTGCCGAATATCTAAAAGTCGAATATTCTATTATGTGTTAAGCGTCCGTAGTGAAATGGATATCATGACTGCCTTCGAAGCAGTTGTTGGGGGTTCGAATCCCTCCGGACGCACAGTGATCTGTACCCCAAAAAGTGGACACACAAAACATGTCCACTTTTTGTTTTCTCCTGCTAGAATTAATCCCCGCTTTAGCGGGGATTAAAGTTGTAGGAAGCAAACGAGCACGGGGTTCACCCGCCTTCGTTAAAACTACGGACGGGTAAAAAGCCCTCCGGACGCACAAATTGTAATAATAAATGCCTCCTGGCGCGCCTTCTGAGCAAAATAAATGCTCCATACGGGTATGGAGCATTTATTTGTAGTATATATGCGGGTTGTGGGGCACCGCCTAAATCTAGGTTTCTAGAGATTCGGATAATTTTAGAATACGCAACCCCCCGCACTATGCCGCGGCATAGTGCGGGGGGTCTCTTCTTACTCTCTATTCTCTAGTTGTCTAGTCTCTAGCTGTCTATCTTCTATTTCTTGTGGTCCATCTCCTTGTTTAGATTGGCAAGGAATTTTCCGGCTTGCTCTTTTCCGCCTAGACCAAAGGCCAGTCCTCCGGCGATGGCCAGCATAGCAACAAAACCACTAACAATTGCTGTAATTAGCGCTTCTCCAATCTTGAGTTGGTTGAGGGCAGCCAAAAATCCAAACACCGCAATAATCCACCAGGTTAGAGTTCCTAGGGAGCTAGCGTGATTAAGGTTGGCAGATCGGACTGAGGCAACAATCAATCGCTTTAGGAAGTTGGCGGCGACCAAGGCGGCCAACAGGATAAGTACTGCGATTATGACGTTTGGAATGTAGAATAAAACGTCAGACAGGAATGCTGATAGAGCAAAAAATCCGAGAGTATCAGATGCGGCCAGTATAAAGGCGATAACTACAAACCAATAAACAAACTTGCCGACGAAGTGGCCGACATTGAGCTTCATGTTAGCTCTTTGGAAGTAGCTCTCTACTCCCATCTTTCTTAGAGCATCGTCGAGACGAATGTAATAGATAATTCGCTCAACGATTTTGTCTAGAATGGCGGCAACGATTAGACCAACGATTAAAATAATGATTGCGCCAAGCAGGTTTGGCAAAAAGCTGAGGAATTGCCCCCAAAGACCTTGGAGCGACCCCTGAACAACTCCGAGCCAGTTTTCAACTACCATAAATATTTTTAATGATTATTTTTTAATTTTCGCGACCTTATTTTGATATTGATTTAAGTATAGCAAAATAAGCCCTGTTTGGGGCTTATTTGTGGGAATAAATAAAAGTCATTAACCTTTGGTGCCAACGCGGATTCTTTCACTTAAGACTCCGAGTAGCTCTTTGACGGCGTCTTGGGCATCTTTTTCGGTCTCCGCTCCAGTGAAGGCCTGCCAGCGAAGTAGCACTTGTTCGTCCTCGAGAGCGCGAACACTGCTTTCTAGCTTGAGTCGAGTCTCGAAGTCAATTTCGCCTTCGGCGCGGAGTACGTCGTCGATAAACATGTCCATAAAGCTGATTACGCCTTCAACTTGGTTTTCGGTTTTTTGACCATATCTTGCATTGGCCAGCTCAGATTGAAGTTGATTAACTTCTAAGACAAAGTAAACATTGCTCATCACCATAAGTAGGATGACTAGAGCGGCGGTGATATCGATTGCCGTAACGTGTCTGTAGAGAAAGTCTTTAAATGCCATATTTTTTAAGCTGTGAAAATATTATACCATTTTTAGTTTCTAATCGACCAGTGGATTTATTGTCTAAACATCGGAAATGAACTCTGTCCCCTCTTCTGGTTGTGGAATCGGCTTGGGTTGAGGGGTGGGCACCGGTGTTGGAGGTGGGGTCGGCGGTGGAGGCGGTGGATCATTTCTTTGGCTTCGGTCTTGGGCGCGGAGCTCTCGTTCGACCTCTTTTTCAACTCGATCTTCTTCTTCTAGATGCTCCAATTTCTTTAGGATGGCGTTTCTCTCTTTCCTGTCGCGCATCTTATCTCGATAGAAATTGTAGAGCAGGAATAATCCGACTAGCACCAAGAGGATGGTTTGAACATCAACGATCTCTAGATACCAGAGGTTGGAACGAAGCTGAATATTTTCGTGCACACCTCGACCCTCGCGAACTTCAAATGACTTACCTTCGTGGGTGATGTATCCGGGTGCGTTGATTACTAATCGATACCAGCCCTCGGGAACAAGGAAGGAGTATTGTCCGGTTTGGTCGGTGAGTTGCGGATTTTCTTGAGCAAAGTTTTCGGCTGGCCACCGTTCATAATTTTTCGTATTTGGATTGAGCCACTCTAGCGTGATGATTGCCCCTGTGACCCGAACCTCTCGGCCATCAACTCTCTCGTAAACATATCCCTCTGGATCAATTAAGGTGACTAAGCGGAGGGTGCGCTTGCCGAGCTCTAGGTCCTCATATTCGACAACGGTGATAATTTCATATTCGCCATCAACAACCGGAGCGGCAATTTCTGCGGAATAAATGCCATCTTTATCAAAGTCGTGATAGCCAAATTCTTGGACTACAAGCACGTCCTCTAAATTAAAATCATTTGCTCCTGCAGGAAGTGGTGATATGGTTTGGGCTTCAACTTTGGGGATTTGAATTCCCTGCACTTCTTGAGCGTGGGCGGTGTTGATGAAGTTTCTAAACCAGTTGAAGCCTTCTCTGGTGTCAGGGTTGCTCGAAGCAATGCTTTGCTCTGGGTTTGAGGACTTAGTTAGTCCATCTATTTGCTTGCCTCTGTAGGTCAAAAATCCGACAACCTCTTCAACGGGATGCTCTGGTCTCAGCGAAAGGGTGATGGTTTGGCCAGTAATGGTCCTGATTATTTGCTCTGATTCACCTTGGGCGGTGATTCTCAACCTCGGCTCGATGTCGATTGCTCCCCTAGCAATTTGAGGGAAGAGAACTCCGGTAGGAAACTTTTCTTTTAGGTTGGGTGTGAGCTCTTCTATGCGCAAGTCGCGTCCACTAACTAATTGAGCGCCGCTGAGGCTGATGTTGTGGAGGGGTTTGGCGGCCAAAATGGAGCCCTGAGCCTCAACTCGAGCTCCGATAATGTCTCTAAATTGGATAAACCCACCAGTGGTTAGCTCGATTCGAGCGATTCCCGTGCTTTGATCGATGCGCACTCCAAAATCCCCTTTAACTAAACTGTCAATTGGAATAACTCGCCCACTTCTAAGAGCAATTTCGTCGAGATCGTTGATGGAATAAATGTCGCCATTATCAAGCTGGATCCGCGCTAGTCCGGCTTCGAAGTCGATTGGTGCCTCAAGGCTGGCCTGAGCCAACTCTTGGATATCTAGGAATTGTCCGTTTTCAAGACGAATCGCTCCGATACCATCAAGGTCAACTAGCTCACCGGTGTTGAGTTTTAGTTTGGCGCTACCTTCAATATACTCAAATTGTGCTCCACCGAGATCTACTTGGGCTAGGTCTTTTGCTGGGATTAAATCACCCGCAGCTAGTTTGACGCTGGCGATGTTGAGGATCTCGGTTAGACCAGGAAGATTGAGCGCGGTGTTTCTAAACTTGGTCAGGTCGTGATAACGGGTGATGTTTACTTGCTCAAATAATTTGCGAACCTGTGGAACCTCGGCGGCAAGTTGCCTTAGATCCTCTGGAAGTGGGGCGAAAACAAGCTCTCGGATTGGCTCGGGCGGGAGAAGATCCCAAAGCCCACCAAAGGTAAGTTGACGCTGGCGAAAGTATTCTAAAAAGTCATCGACAGTCAGCTCTTTGGTTTCGAACAGTTGTTCGTATATTTCGGGGAAAAATTGCTTAACAATGTGTCGCAGGCTATTAAGGTTGTGGGCCAGCTTGTCTAGAATCTCTTCAAGAGTTGGATAATGACCTCCACCATTTTGGCCTTGATCATCATCATCTTCGCCCTGATCGTCTTCGTTTAAAATCCCGACTAGGGTGTCGGCAAGCAATTTATAGGTAGTAGCTTGAGATGGATAGGCCTCTATCCACGGCATGTTGCCATGAAGGCCAAAGCTGGTCGATTGAGACCACTCTCCTAAGCTGTTGATGACTGGAGCTTCAACCTGAAAATTAGCCGACTCGTAAATTGGGTCGGCGGCAAAGGCGATAAAGGGACCTAAAATGAGTATGCAAAGTAGCAGGACGGTGGCCCGCTTGAGAAGATTGCCAATATTTTTGCCAGATTTTAGCTTGTTTTTTTCACGCACAAATATCCCTTTTTTAAAGGTTTGGCTCCCTTTTATTCTAGCACGCGTAGGGGTATAAGTTGATGTGCAAAAAAACAGCCCGCAGGGTGCGAGCTGTTTTTTTATTTAAGCCAAACCTATTGAACTGGAGCGGCTGCTGGTGCTGGAGCGGCTGCTGGTGCTGGTGCTGGAGCGGCTGCTGGTGCTGCGGCCTCACCTTCGGCATCCTGAGTTTTCTTAAACTCGTTGATCGCGCCAACTACGTTTGAATCATCCTTCAAGCTCTCGATTAGGAGAATTTGGTTTTTGTTGATGTTCATTTGGTCGGTTGGACCATGAAGCTCTCCACCAAGCTTTACTAGCTGGATGTCTTGAACTTCTTTCTGGGTTACCTGACCGTCCTCGCCCTGGATTGGTTGAAGGACCTGGTTTACTTGGAGGTAATAAATATCCTCCAAAACTACGAAGTCTCCCTTGGTGCTAGCTAGATTTCCAAAGTAAACTTGGTTGTTTGCTAGAAACACTGCGTGATAACCGCTTGGGCTATCGTCCATTACCAAACCGTTGTCCATTGCTTCTCCACCGTTCATGTAGTAAGCGGCTGCGCCGATTACAATAACGATGATGAGCAAGATGATAAAGGTCAAAAGGCCTTTGTTGCTGTTCTCTGCCATATTGTTTTGTTTATTTTTGTTATTTTTTTAATTACAAAACCTTCTGCGAGTTGTATTTTTGAGGTTAAATAAATATCAAAAAAACAACCCCCCAGAAACAACACTGGTTTCCCATTGCTGTTATTTGGATTATAGCACGCAAGCGGGTGGCAAAAAAGGGGTTGGTTTATCCCCAGTTTTCCTATACTTTACGGCAAATTCTTTTGACGAATATGGCAAAAAGTGTCTATTCTATGCCCCTTCCTAGCCCACATTCGGAAGTTGAACTTCCGAATGTGGGCTGGGAACGATTTAATCGAAGCCGTAAATATTTTTGTCGTACTCAAAACTATCTAGCCAACTATACATTTGTTTTAACCACTGTGGTTTGTTATAAAACCCATCTAGGAGTTTTTTGTAAATGACTGAGGGGAAGTTTCTCTTACCTGCATAGTCAGGGAAACTACTCCATCTATATTCCATTAAGTATTTTATAGCTGCTGATGCGTCTAATACTTCTCTTTTTCGCCAACTGGGAAATTTGTAATCTAAGGGATTGGAATGAATGTAGTATGGTATATGGATGAAGTATGAATCATTTACTACTTCAATTGCTTTAAACCTCCCTTGAAAAAGAGCGCCTGAGCGCTGGTGTTTTATATTAAAATAATTTGTGTAGCCAGTACCAAATTTTCGCATAAATTCACTTATACCAGAGTCTGCTACCTGCTCAACAAGTAGGTGATAATGATTCTTCATTAGAACATAGGCGTGGATGCGCACCAGTGGGTCTCTAGCTTTTCGTTCGCGGGTGATTGCTTTAAACCTTTCCAAATTCGGAAGTT
>Ga0210057_1002821_pt1 | contig 24498 bp, 22 predicted proteins | sample CryGeyCG2114_010_2_FD_183968 | JGI IMG/M metagenome (GOLD analysis project Ga0210057, IMG submission 183968) | Groundwater microbial communities from aquifer - Crystal Geyser CG10_big_fil_rev_8/21/14_0.10 (SPAdes) (version 2) | ecosystem: Environmental > Aquatic > Deep subsurface > Groundwater ...
TTAATAACCAATCCTTTCGGCAAATCAGCCGGCAGACATTCTACTTCCACTTCGGTGACGTTTTTAACCAAAACTCCGCCCAAATCTTTTACCGCCATGGCCTCTCCAACAAATTGTAGAATGACCTTGGCTTTGATTTTGGTTTTCATGTCAACTTCGTGAAAATCGACATGTAGAATTTCGTTGGTAAGTCCGTCGCGCTGAATAGCGTTGACCAAAACAGTCAGCGGTTTTTCCGATCCAACTGTTAAATCAACCAAAGTACTTTCTCCGGTCTGTTTGTAAATCTTTTCAAATTCTTTACGGTTTACAGACAAGTTTTTACTTTCTAGTTGTTTTCCATACACAACTCCCGGCAGTAATCCTTCCCGGCGTAACTTTTGCGCCTGTTTTCGGACCTCTGCGCGATTTTGAGCGCTAACTTTTAAACGATTTCCCATGAACTTAATATCTACTTTTTAAAAATAATTGACCGTATTAAAATAACACACAAAGAAAATTGAGTCAAGCGATTGGAAATAACCGGTTCTCTAACAATCCGATTGGGATAAAAAACCTAATCAAACTTTACTGGTTGGGCGTGGACCAAAACACTCTCCACTATTCCCAGAGCAACCAAAGAAACAAGCATTGAACTACCGCCATAACTGACAAGCGGTAGCGGGACTCCGGTGATTGGCAGTAGTCCAATATTCATTCCGATATTAATAGTCGACTGAACAAAAAAGAAACAAAATATTCCAAAAACTAAAAAGAACCCAAAATTTTCCGATGAATCTCGGGCGACTTTAATAATCCTCATAAACCACCAAAAAAGTAGAGCCAATAAAAACCCGGCGCCGAAAAAACCTAACTCCTCCGCCAAAGACGCGAAAATAAAGTCGGTTTGCCGCTCGGGCAAAAACCGTAACTGCGACACCACCCCACGCCCAAATCCTCTCCCGGTAATCCCCCCGCTACCAACCGCGGTGATTGATTGAATAGCATTGTAGTTTTGCCCTTGCGGGTCAGAGGTGGGATCCAAAAAACTAAATACGCGGTTTTTTTGATAGTCTTGTAAAAAAAATGCCCAAGCCAGAACAGTAAAGATAAGTAAAATAACTAACAAACCTGCCAGATGAGATTTCTTCGCGCCGGAAACCAACAGCATCCCCAACCAAATCGAAAACAAAACCAAAGTCGATCCCAGGTCGGGCTGCATCATTACAAAAACCATTGGCACCCCAGCGATTACAGCCGACAATAAAATATTGCGGAACCGTTGCATCTCGTGTCGCTTTGTTTGAAAAAACGCTCCAAGAAAAATAATCATGGCTAGCTTCATATACTCAACCGGCTGCAGTTGCAAAAGACCTAAATCAAACCAACGAACGCTACCTCGCACTCGAAAACCTAAGGCTAAAACACCAACCAGCAAAACCACTCCTACCAGATAAATCGGCCATCGGATTTTTTTCAGATAGCGATAGTCGAGCGAAGAAAAGGAAAAAAACAATGCCAAACCGACTATTAAAAAAATGATTTGTCTAAAAAGTAAACCGGAATTTGCTTCTTCGGAGAGGGTGGTTGAATAAATCATTAACAACCCAACCAACGCCAAAAGCACTGACATGCCGAGTAAATATTTATCCAGTTTATTTATCAGTAGAAAAAAAGTTTTCATAAGTATAAAAATAACAAATCACAAACACTAAACAACAAATAATATTTAATAACCAAAAGTTCTAAACTGAAAACCGTTTTGTATTTGGTAATTAAAATTTTTTTATTTGTAATTTGTTATTTGTAATTTGGAATTTGGAATTTCTATCTTATTCCCTTCCGTCAAATTGATCAAAAATATTGGCTTCCTCTGTCAACAAAGACCCTTTTTTCATTTGATTAACTGAGGCTCTGAATTCTACCAAAGCGACTTCACCCTGCAATTCCCCGGGCCAAACATGCCGGAAAAATCTGCTTTCTCTGGGTAAAACATCGTTGACCGTAGTAAAATTTGCGCCAACCACTTTGTGGTTAATGTCTAGCAGTAAACTGGTTATTTCTATTTCGGGAATAATATATGGATTGTCGTTTCTCAAAACTGCTGTTGCCACAAATTGTCCATCTGCTAATCCGAATGTTTGATTTTCAAAAATAAAACTCAACGATTGAATATCACGCGCTCGAATCCAATTGGGATCTGACAGTAAAACCTCTACCGAAACCGGCTCTTTACCAGAAAACGACGCCGGCATAATCAAAGCTCTTTCTTGATCCGGTAAAATATATGATTCTGCTTTAAACTTTTCCAAAACATCGCCGCTTGAATCAGATAATATAAATTCGTATTCAAAACTTCTTTGCATCACGTTATTGTTGGGGTTTACAACTCGGGCATAAGCGCCATATCTGGAATCTCCTACTGATACGATTCCTTTGTCGGTTATGCGCAAATCTTCCCCGCTTGGTGATACATATGTAATAGGCGTTGAAACATACGCATTCAAAATCAATTCTTTAAAAACAATCCTAAACCCGATCGATAAAGGGATGATTAAAATTATAGTTGCTACCAAACCAACCCACAATCGTCGTGACACTCCCTGTAAGGCTTCAACGATATTGATTACTTTTTCTTGTAACGCCAATTCAATATTTTCCGGTAATTGCATAACGATTTGTTTCTATTTTTGACTAATATATTATATTATACCAGAATGATTAAATGAAGTATAATGGTAGTATAAGTTAAAAATTTAAGATGCGAAATTTAAAATTAATGTATTTTTATTCGCGAGACAATCTATATAAATATCTGTCTCGAAGCGACACTTTAATTTAAAACTTTACACTTTAAACTTTTAATTTCCCACATGTTCACCCACCTCCACAATCACTCTCATTTTTCTCTACTCGACGGTCTGCCCAAAATCGACAGTTTAGTCATGAACGCAAAGAAAAAGGGCTTTGCCGCGCTGGCGCTGACCGATCATGGCACAATGTACGGCGCGATTGAATTTTATAAAAAATGCAAAGCCGAAGGAATAAAGCCAATTATTGGAATGGAGGCCTATGTCGCGCCCCAAGGAAGACTTGTTAAAGAAGGTCGGATGTCAGATCGGCCGTACCATTTGATCCTGCTTTCCAAGAATTTTGTCGGCTACAAAAATTTAATGCGTCTCTCTTCGGTAGCGCATATTGAAGGATTTTACTACAAGCCTAGAATCGATTGGGAAATTTTAAAAAAATATAAAGAGGGTCTCATAATATTGTCAGGGTGTGTGTCTTCTGAACTTTCCAAAACCGTTCTTTCGGATAAAAAAGAAATCGCCTTACAAATTGCTTCACAATACAAAAAAGAATTCGGGGAAGATTACTATATCGAAATCCAACGCCAACCAATAATCGAAGACCAAGAATTTGAGCGGAAACGAAAAAATTTAAACAGTGGACTGGTAGAAATTTCTAAAAAACTTTCTATCCCCCTTGTTGCCACTGCCGATTGTCATTACTTGGAGCCGCATGACGCCGACGCGCAAGATTTGATGGTTTGCATTGAGACGGGTAAAACCGTACAAGATACCGACCGGTTGGATATGCGCGGCACAGACTTGTCGCTAAAAACTGAAGCCGAAATGAACGACTTGTTTTCGGATTTACCCGAGGCGCTAGAAAATACCGGCAAGGTTGCGGATAAAGTCAATATTGAAATTCCTTTACGCAATTGGGCATTTCCCCACTTTCCGATCCCAAAAGATGTAACTTACGAAGACTATCTGCATAAAAAAACCGAGGAAGGCCTCATCAAAGCTTACAGGAAAAGTCGTTTTGAACTGGAAGCCGATCATCCGGAAGTTTTAGAACGCCTTGAGTACGAATTAAATGTTATCTGTAAAAAAGGATACGCGCCTTACTTTTTAATCGTCGCGGACGCCATTAATTGGGCGCGCAGTCAAGGGATTGTCACCACCACCAGAGGATCCGCCGCCGGGTCGCTGGTTTCTTACGCGCTGGGAATTATCACTATCAACCCGCTTAAATACGATCTGCCTTTCGAACGGTTTTTAAACATGGAGCGCCCGCTGCCCCCGGATATCGACATGGATTTTGCCGACAACCGCCGGGAGGAAGTTATTGATTATGTTTCGCAAAAATATGGGCGGGATAAAGTCGCGCAAATCGTGACCTTTGGAACCATGCAGGCTCGCGCCGCAATCCGCGATGTCGGAAGAGCCTTGGCTGTTCCTTATAGTAAATGTGATAAAATCGCCAAGCTTATTCCGTTTGGCAAACAAGGGTTTCAAATGACAATTGAAAAAGCTTTAAAAATAGCGCCGGAATTGAAAACCATTTATGATCAAGACCCGGAAACCAAAAAAATTATTGACCTGGCGAAAAAATTAGAAGGCGCCGCTCGCCATGCTTCCATTCACGCGGCAGGAGTTGTCATCTCCCCAACCCCACTGACCGATTTTACCCCGTTGCGCATGGATACCGAGACGAAAATTATTACCACTCAATACGATATGTACTCGGTGGAAGAAACCGGTTTGGTTAAAATGGATTTTTTAGGCATCCGCAACCTTTCAATTTTGGGTAACGCAATCCAGCTGGTAAAAAAAATAAAACGGATCGAAATTGATCTGACCAATATTCCACTGAACGATAAAAAAACTTTTGAAATGCTTGCGGAGGGGCAAACAATCGGTCTGTTCCAACTGGGAGGAAGCGGCATGACAAAATATTTAAAAGATTTAAAACCTTCGAGAGTCGAAGATATTATGGCGATGGTAGCGCTGTACCGCCCCGGCCCGATGGAATCCATTCCCGAATTCATCCGGCGCAAACACGACCCGAAACTTATTTCTTATCTTGACCCGCGACTCAAAGATATCCTTTCCGCTTCTTACGGCGTTTTGACATATCAAGAAGACGTGCTGCTGATAGCAATCAAGATCGCTGGTTACACCTGGGCGGAAGCTGATAAATTGAGAAAAGCAATGGGTAAAAAAATCCCTGCCCAAATCGCCCAGCAAAAAGAAAAATTTATCGACGGCTGTATGTCGAACGGACTGTCTTCGGTAAAAACTTTAAAACTCTGGAGTCTTATTGAACCATTCGCGGCCTATGGTTTTGGAAAAGCCCACGCCGCTTCTTATGGAATAGTTGCCTATCAAACCGCGTATATGAAGGCCAACTACCCGGTGGAATACATGGCCGCGCTAATGACGGCGGAATCGGCAAACCTGGAAACAATAGCCGAAGCGGTGACAGAATGTCGGCATATGGGAATCTCGGTTTTACCACCGGACGTTAACGAATCGTTCAACAGTTTTACCGTAATCGACGAGCACAATATTCGATTCGGACTTGGCGCTGTTAAAAATTTAGGATCGGATGTTATTACAAAAATTATTACCGAAAGAAGAAATGGCGGAAAATTTTCCGATTTGAGTGATTTTGTCACGCGAACCTTTACAAAAAATTTCAACAAAAAATCATGGGAAGCGCTGACTAAAAGCGGGGCGCTGGACGCATACGGCGATCGCAATGTTTTGCTTGCAAACACTGAAAAAGTTTTAAATTTAATCCGCTCCCACCATAAAGAATTATCTACCTCCCAAAATAGCTTGTTTGGCGCCAGCCAAAACAATGGTATTAAAATTATATTGGAAGAAGCCGAGCCTGCCTCCCAAAAAGAAAAATTGACCTGGGAAAAAGAACTACTAGGTTTATATGTGACCGCTCATCCTCTGGATGAATTTAAAAATACTTTGGAAAAACTGGGAAACCCTCTAAGCAAAATCAAACAAGATCTGCGCGAAAGACGAGTTCGGTTTGGCGGAATTATTACAAAGATAAAAACTATTATTACAAAAAAAGGCGATCAAATGGCGTTTGCGGAAATCGAGGATTTTTCCGGATCGGTCGAGCTGGTGGTTTTCCCTTCGGTGTTTTCAGAGTACCGGATGATATTAGAGCCTGATAAAATTGTAAAAGTTTCCGGAAAAGTTTCTGACAAAGACGGTGAGGTAAAAATTCTCGCGGATAAATTTGAACCTTTAGACCTCCCTCTCCTTGAGCGGGGAGGGATTGAGGGAGGGACAGATTCCCCTTCTCCCACTTGGGAGAAGGTGTCCCGACGGAAGGTCGGGACGGATGAGGCTACGAATCCCGCAAATGAAGGGGTTTCTGTAGCTAAAAGAATCCTCCTGCCTATCCCGGATAATGCCGATCCGATGATTTTCCGCAAACTAAAAACTATTTTTGAAAAATTTCCAGGCGACGTCCGAGTCGATCTCGACGTCCCCTCCCCGCACGGCCCGCAGAAACCGATCGTTACCGAATTTCGCATTGATCCGTCTGACGAGTTTAAGGTAGAAGTAAAAAAGATTTTGAGCAGATAATCAGATAAAAAGCGAGTCGAGAAGATCCGACAATGTAGTTTTTGACTTCCTCCCTAGGCGGACAAGTCGCTCGAACAATAACATTCAGATTGCCCCCAAATCCAGTCCGGGATCGCAATGACAAAGATATGTCATTGCGAGGAGCCTGGCGCAAGCCGCGTGGGTATTCTGCCGGAAATAATAAAAATCCCCCGCCGGCGTCACGCGCCAGCGAGGATGCTAAAAATTCGACTGACCAAGCGATGGATTGGCCCCCGTCTTTTGGCTTTTACTATGGGTCTGCCCGATACCTCTATGGGTCTGCCCGATACCTCGGTTCCAAGAATCGGTTCGATCTTCCCGCGCCGAACTAATTGCTCGAATCTCAATAGCGAACGGAGGTCGGGAGACGTTGCTATAAACCAACCTCGCCCTACATAACGTATTTTCGCGCGTCCCCATGCATAGTCTGCTTTTTTTACTCTGGATCCGTGGTCACCAAATTCCACCCGCATCCAGTAAAAATGGGCAGCGCACAAACTTTCTAGCAGAAGGCGTACCCCATTTGCCCCTCTTGTAATTGTTTTGTCGCCATGAGTGACAAAACTGAAATAGAACATTCTCAGACAACAGTCGAATTGGAGGCAACGATATGGAATACCATTAAACTTTGTTTTTCCCTCGGTCAACTCTGTGTCTGTGGCAACACGCCCACTCACGTCAAATCCGCTTTCTTCCAACTCCGCAATCGACGCTTCCGTATACAAAAGAATTTCCATTAGACCTCCTTTGGTACTGTTCAATATTTTTTACCATAAAATCCTTTTCTAGTCAAACCTTGACATATCTTTCAAATCACCTAAAATGACAATATGTGAATATATCAGCGGTATTGAGCCGGACTCACCAACCGAGGAATCGCTGCGCGTAACAGATGCGTTAAATCTGTAAACGAAGATCCGAAACCCCCTCTAATTCCCTCCTTGTAAAGGTGGGGAAAAGAATCGGAATTTGGGTGGAACCTCCAGCTATTTTGGCAAAGCCAAAAGAGCGGGACCCAAAGCCAGACTGATGTCGTGGCTTTTTTGTTTATTATTTCCGGCAGAATACCCACGCGGCTTGCCGCAGGTATCGTTATTAATTAAACTGTCATCCCGACTGTAACGGAGGGATCTCTTACTCAAAACATTTCCACAGACAATAGATTCCTCGACTCCGCTCGGAATGACAAACTATTATGCCAAAGAAAAAAGTTTCCCCAAAAAAACCAAGCAAAGATTTCAAAAAGAAAAAAGTTTCCGATAAAGCCAGTTTTTCCACCAAAGTCGTCGGTGGCAAAGCTGACCGCAAAGAAGACAACCTTGATGCTATTCGCCACACCGCTTCTCATGTTTTAGCATACGCGGTAAAACAGCTATTCCCCACCGTGAAGTTTGGTATCGGTCCGGTTATCGACACCGGATTTTATTACGACTTCGATTTACCAAGACCGCTTCGTCCGGACGATCTTCCCAAAATCGAGAAAAAAATGAAAGAAATAATTCGACAAAACCTGCCGATGGAAAAAATTATCGTACCGATGGAGAAGGCAAAACATGCGGCCAAACAAGCCGGTCAAAAATTCAAACTGGAAATTTTAGAAGAAATTGAATCCGGAGAAAGAGCGCGGGTCAGTCCGGAAATCAACAAAGGTGAAGTAACTTTTTACCGTATCGGTGAATTTACCGATCTATGCAAAGGCAATCACGCTCGCTCAACCGGTGAAATCCCGATCGACGCTTTTAAACTTACCCACTTTGCCGGTGCCTACTGGAAGGGCAGTGAAAGCCGTGAACAACTGCAACGTGTTTATGGGGCTCTTTTTACCACCAATCAAAAACTGCAGGAATATTTAAAGCAGATGGAAGAAGCGCGCAAACGAGATCATAAAAAATTGGGTCCACAAATGGGACTGTTTATGTTCCACCCGACCGCCCCTGGAATGCCATACTGGTTGCCGAAAGGAATGATTGTGCTGAATGGATTGATGGATTATTGGAGGAAAGACCACGCCAAACGAGGTTACGAAGAAACCTCTACTCCGCAAGTTAACAAAAAAGAATTATGGGTAACTTCCGGCCACTGGGAACATTACAAAGATGACATGTTTATAGCGGATTTGGGTAAAGATGAAATCTACGGAATCAAAGCGATGAACTGTCCGAACGCCATGATAATTTTTGGACACAAAACCAGAAGCTACAAAGAGCTCCCGTTGCGACTTTCAGATGCCGATATCCTGCATCGATATGAGGGGTCGGGAATGTTAAACGGCCTGTTACGGGCAAGGGCTTTCCGCCAAGACGACGCGCATGTTTTTGTGACTGAAAATCAAATTGAATCAGAATACAAAGAAATCTTTGATATCACCGAACATTTCTACAAAATATTCGGACTGCAATTTCGCTACCGACTGAGCACTCGCCCGGAAAATTTTATGGGTGACAGCAGTATTTGGGAAGACGCGGAAAATATCCTGAAAAAAATTCTGGATAAACAAGTCGGCGAAGGAAAATACGAACTCGGTACAGGCGAAGGAGCTTTCTATGGCCCAAAAGTAGATATCTTAATGAAAGACTCGCTTGGTCGCGACTGGCAAATGGGTACTATTCAACTTGATTTCAACCAACCGGAACGGTTCAAACTAAAATATGTTGACAAAGACGGTTCTCTAAAAACCCCGGCAGTTATCCATAGAGTAATTTATGGATCGCTAGAACGATTTATCGGAGTCTTAATAGAACACTACGCCGGAGCATTGCCAACCTGGCTAATGCCGGTGCAAACTATAGTCCTGCCGATTTCTGACAAACTGAACAAATACGGGTACGGTATCACCAAAGAACTATATGAAGCGGGAATCCGAGTAGAAATTGACGATAGGAATGAGTCGGTCGGTAAAAAAATCCGCGAAGCGGAAATGCAAAAAGTCCCTTACATGCTGGTCGTTGGAAAAAAAGAAGCAAAAGCAAAAAAGATAACTGTCCGCAAGCGCGGTGAACGAGAGCAAAAAACTATGGCGGTCAGCGCTTTTTTTAAACAAATTCAAAAAGAAATCAAAGAAAAAAAGTGACTCCGAAAGAGTCATCCTGACGAAAATCAGTCTGCCTGCCGGCACGCAGGGATCTCAGCGGATCCAAAGAATGTCCTGAATCGAGTTCAGGACGACGAACAATAAAAAATCCTCCGGGATTTCCGGAGATTTTTTGTTATTGACAATCGCCTTAAACTCCTGTAAGATTTTTTTTATACAAAAACTCAAAGGAGAAGTGATGCGAGAAAGAATAGAACGAAAGCCGGTAAGATTTGCGAAAAAGGGAGAGCAGGTTCATTCCGCGGTCTGCAACGGAAAACTTGTTTTCTTCGTCAAGATCGCTGGCAAAAAAACCATAAGGGTGATCATCCCCCATAACACCCTAATCGAAGACGGAACGGGGAAAGCTAGGTTAGTCGAAATCACTGACCCAGAAAACCCCAAGATTTCGCACTTTGGGATCTTCGACACCAAGTTCCGCGGCGAGCGGCGAAGAGGGGTCTGGTTTTTCGAATCCACCGACCACGAATTCACTGTACTTTAACTACCGAGCTAACACCACTTGCCCACCCGCCTTTGCCACGCTTCAAGCGTGGTTTTTTTATGTATTAACAATTGCTTTCCCTTACCCTTTAATTAAACTACTTCAAGTTAAAAACTGGAGGAAAGAATGCTCATAATAATCGATAATGATAGCTTCAAAGAAGCAATCAGAAGGGGGCACCTCCGAAAGGCGGAGGCATGGCTCAACAAACAACGGATAACCGCAGCCGATGTTGTGGGGGCTTCACACACAACAAAAAATGTCGACGGGTGGGAAAGAATCCTCTTCCGTGCCCTAAAAGGCCTCCTGCGCTATGAAGACGCAAAAAGGGTCGTGGAAGGATCGGTTCTCCCAGAAAGCAAGCAAAGTCGCATCGACCGTCTGATCGAGGAGTCTGGCATCCCTTACGACGAAATCTGAGCTCAGACGAGCTTTACCTGCCTGCTTTCAAGCGCCTACTCGGCGCTTTTTTTGTATAACCTTCACAACCTTAATAACCTTCTTGAATTATACTTTTTTTACGATCGTAAAAAAAGTATAATTTTACAAAAACACAAACTATTAATTTCTAATTAATTTCGCTGACTAAATCGTACGCCCATTCAATTTCTATTCCCTGCTCCAAAACCCCTCGGGCTTGATTGAGAGTTGTAATTTGTTCTTGTGATAAATCTTCTCTGACTTCTTCCAAAATCAATCTCTGTTCAACCAGTCTGTTGTACTCAAAAGTTAATTCTGGGGTGTGCTGATGTTTCTGTAATAAATTTTTAATTGCCTTCTCATTATAATGTTGTGTCGCTTCAACTAAGCCTATTTCCTTCTTTTCTCTTTTTAAATGCTCAAGTGTGACGTTATAGACATTTTCCAAAAGCAGGATGTATTTTTGATCGATCAAGGCCAATTGCTCCGCCATAAAATAGGCGCTTGCTAATTCTCTTTCGTACCCGGTCAAATCCCCGTCATCCAGTTTTATTGTTGCCAGATCCAAATGCTTTTCTTGTTTTTCCGGCGCGCCGATTGTTAAAAAATTCAAATCGAGCCATTGTCCCGTAGTTTTGAAAAAGTATTCAAAACTGTCAGGGCCAAAAGTAGAATTTTTTAAACTCAAAGCCAGCCCCCAAAAAACTATAAAAATAATGACTAAAATCATTAAAAGCTTTTTCATATGTTAGAATAAGTATAGCATGAAATGGAAGTATAAATCATGAATTAAGAAGTACAAAAAATACTTAATATCTAGTATCATTGCGATCCGTCCGCCTCGGCGGACAAAGAAGCAATCCTATTTATCTGAAAACCGATGGGATTGCCGCGGGCACTTCTTGCCCTCGCGATGACAAAGAATGTGATAAGAAAAAAAGTTATCCTTATCTTCGGCCCGACCGCTACCCCTTCCCCTTCCCTCCTCCGAGATTTAAGAAAAGATTAAGAAAGTGTCCACCTAAATATGGAAAAAATAATCGTAATTCTGGGCCCGACAGCAACCGGTAAAACAACACTTGCCGTCAAACTTGCCAAGAAATTCCATGGCGAGATTATTTCTGCCGACTCTCGCGCCATTTATCGCGGACTTTCCATCGGCACCGCTAAGCCCCGAGGGAAATGGAAAACAAACACAATTGACGGCCGTCAATTGTGTTTGTTTCTATACAAAAATATTCCTCATCACATAGTTGATTTTTTGTCACCAAAAAAATCATTTTCAGCGCACGACTTCGCGATCAAATCAAAAAAACTAATCAGATCAATCGACCTGCCTATTGTTACAGGTGGCACAGGATTTTGGATTGATGCGCTGGTAAACAATACCGCTCTTGGAAACACCTCTCCAAATCAGGATTTGCGAAAAAAACTTGCCAAAAAGTCGCTTGGACAACTCTTTGGCCAACTAAAAAAACTCGACCCCAATCGCGCAAGCACTATTCAACGTTCCAACAAGCGCCGTCTTATACGCGCGATCGAAATCGCGGTAAATATTCTTCGAGTGAAACGTAGTGGAATCGAGAAGTTCTCGACAGGCCTGTCTGCCGACAAGCAGGCTCAAACAATAAACTATCACACACTTTATCTTGGTATAAATTTTCCAAACACAACTATTAAAAAAAGAATTCATAAACGTTTTTTGCTCTGGCTCAAACAAGGACTAGCAGCAGAAACTAAAAAACTGACCAAGCAAGTCGGAAAAAAACGCCTAAAAGAAATCGGTCTTGCTTATCCAATCGTTGCGGAATATCTGGAAGAAAAAATTACTAAACCCGAAATGATTGAGCGATCGGTGAACTCTATCTATCACTACGCCAAGCGCCAAAAAACCTGGTTTAAAAGAAACAAAAAAATTCACTGGATAAAAACTTATAAACAAGCCGAAAAATTGACTAAAAGGTTCCTAAAATAAAAAACGGCTCAACCAAGCCGTTTGTATTTTACCTGCCATTGCGATCTCCCAAAGGGAGGCAAGACAATCCTATTGAAAAAGAAATTGCTTCGTCACTTAAACTCCTCGCAATTACAAAAAAGATATATTATTGACAACCCTCTTTGCAGAGGTTTTTTATTTTGATAGAATCTGAGGAAATACCAAGGAAGAAGCGATGAATAATCCTAATACGGTAACCGACAAAAGGCTGTGCGATGACATTCTGGCTATCATGGAGTCACAGTTTCCTGGACACGAAAACTTTGAAATTGCCGTCAAGCAAGTGAAAACAGCCTTTTTCGCAGCGGGCCACATAATCGAAGGAAACGAGCAGGTTTCCCCCGCGAGCGGTTTTGCCAACAAATAACCGCCACCACCCACTTCGGGAGTCCGGCGGATTTTTTTTATTCGCCTCCGTCTCGATAACTATCGGGACGGTGCGAGCGAAATACGATAATTTAATAAACTAAAATTTTATAAACAACTTACGATTAACTAGGCGAATAACCCGCCATAATCCGAAGGACAAAGGCGGGTAAACAACAAAAAAACCTATACGACCTATATATCTTATAAATCATATAGGACCTATAGGTTTATATCTACTTCAATTTCTCTAGCAAAATCTTATTCACCATCTCCGGATTGGCCTGTCCTTTTGTCGCTTTCATCACTTTGCCCACCAAAAATCCCAAAGCCTGTTTTTTTCCAAGCCTAAAGTCTTCAGCCGATTTCGCGTTCACCGCGATAACTTCACTCACCGCTTTTTTCAAAGCTCCGGTATCGGAGACCTGCTTCAAACCTTTATCCTCGACGATATTCGAAGGGTCTCCCCCGGTTTTAAACATTTCCGCGAATACTTCTTTCGCCGCAGTCTTTGACACTTCCCCTTTTTCAATCATTTTGAGCAACTCAGCGAAATTTTCCGCGGTAATTTTTGATTCTTTTGCCGAAATCCTTTCTGCGTTTAGTAATTCCGTAAACAATCCGGTACACCAGTTGGCCGCCTGTCCGATTTGTTTTTTAATGAGCCGTTCGTCTTTGGTCTCATCCGCTGAAAACCATTCCTGCAAGTCGGAGACTACTCCCTCAAAATATCCTGCCATATCTTTGTCTTCCACCAGTTGCGCAACAATTTTTTCAGGGAGTTTATATTCCTCGACAAATCTCATCATTTTCCGTTCTGGCAACTCCGGCATCCGACCGCGAATTTTTTCTACAAACTCTTTTGTAAAATGCAAAACCGGCAGATCCGGCTCTGGGAAATACCGATAGTCGTCGGACCCCTCTTTAACGCGCTGTTCCGTTGTAATTTTTTTATTATCTACCCATCCACGAGTTTGAGTAAAAATCTTTTTGCCGTCTTCCAGCTCCTCTTCCTGACGGATTATTTCATAAGCAAGCGCGTCTTCCACCGCTTTGAACGAATTCATATTTTTTATTTCTACCTTATAAGGAGGCAAACCTTTTCCTCCAATTTTCCTCAACGAGATATTTGCGTCACATCGCAAATGCCCCTTTTCCATATCCGCGTCTGAAATCCCCAGATACCGCGCTAACCGTCTAAGATTTTGTAAAAACACTCTCGCCTCGGCCGGGCTTTTAAAGTCCGGCTCCGTGACTATTTCAAGCAATGGAACTCCTGCCCGATTTAAATCCACCAACGAATGTTTGGCTCCCGCCGGATGGATCAATTTTCCGGCGTCTTCTTCCAGATGCGCCCGGGTGATACGGATATTTCGAGGTCGTCCTTCCGTAATCAACTTGACCCCCCCTTTTCCGCATATTGGCTTGTCTAACTGTGAAATCTGATAACCTTTTGGCAAGTCAGGATAAAAATAATTTTTTCGGTCGAATTTTGAATACTCGGCTATTTCGCAATTTAGCGCCAAACCCAACAAAATAGATTTTTCGATAGCCTCCTGGTTGGCAACCGGCAGCGTCCCCGGCTGACCGGAGCAGATTTCGCAGATGTTTGTGTTCGGCTCCGCAATATCGGGATTGTTAGGCGAAGAACAAAACATTTTTGATTTAGTATTGAGCTGAATATGAATTTCCAGCCCGATAACCGGCTCATATTTGGACATATGGATTATCCCCTTGGGTAATATCGAATGGTTACATTATATAATTCCGTAATTTTATTTTACAATAAATTATCGAATAACAAAAGAGAGGCATCCGTATGTTTTCGGATGCCTCTTAAGAAATTTGTATTATGGTGTGGTTGTTGGCAACGGATCCTCCGGCAGTAAAACCAAATCAGGATTGATGGTTCGCAATATAAGAACGGCGGCAAACAAGATAATAATGCCAATAAACGCATTGGTAAATTTTTCTTTAGCGGAAGCGACTCTTTGCGCGTCTCCCCCCGCTGTCATATATAAATAACCGGCGAATATTATCATAACAAGCGCCAAAAGTACCGCCACGCCCAACGCCCAGCGATAAATATTTACAATACAGAACGCGAGATTTTCACTGTCGGCGCAAGGTCCTTGCCTTTCTGCCTGCGCCAAAGCAGTTGCCGGGAATAAAACATTCAGAGTAATCAAAACCAGTAAAGCAAATATTGTTTGTTTCTGTAAGCTTTTTAACATGGTTTTATTTTAGCGCAATATTGGAACTGTCGCAAACGGATCATGAATTTTGGTTTATCCAAAGGTAAGCCAGGCATATTTTATATTTTGGGGAGAAAGAGATGTTAGTTGCTCACCGTCTAAACATTAGACCTGTTGTTTAATAAGTATTAATAATAAAATGATGATATAAAAGTTAGCTTAATTAAAACAAAAACCAAAACAAAATGTTAAATATTAATAGAGCTCTTAAACAAACGAGGTTTTGTCTAACATTGACGGACTTAGGGCCGGAAGAGTTTCTGGATTTCCTCCCTGGCTTTACCGAAGCATTAAAGCGCAAGAAGAAACGGGGCTATGAGAGCAATCCTGATCATGAGCGTTCAATCGAGGTTGATAGAAAGGGCTTTGTGCCTTCTGCTTCTGACAAGCTGTTCTTCGTCCTTTTTTACGATAAATGTTACCCCACCTATAATGTTGGGACTTTCTTCTATAATTGTAACAGTTCCAACGCTATGAAAAGGCAAAAATACTTAAGTGGCATTTTAGAATAGGCTTTAGGAAGAAAACTGGTTTTACCGAAACGGCAGTTAAAGAACGTGGAAGATTTCCTCAAGACCTTTCCCGAAGCCAGGGAGATATTCATCGACGGCACGGAAAGACCGATTCAGAGGCAGGAAGCCAGACAAAAGCGAAAAGCCCACTATTTCGGCAAGAAACACCGCCATACCGGGAAAAACTTAATTATCAGCGACAGAAAAAACGAATTGGCTTTCTAAGCAAGACCGTGGAAGGCAGAACCCATGACTTTAGCATGTTAAAGGAACACGCCCCGCCTAAGTATATTCCGGTGGCTGTCGGCAAAGAGTGGACTTAGCTTTTAAGGGATACAAAAAGCAGTGCCCTATTCATCCCGTATCCATGCCGGTTAGAAATCCCCGAACCTGCGAACTTTCCCAAACTATCAAAGAATAAAACAACCAGGAATCCCGAATCAGAGTCTTGGTTGAACACGCTGTCGGCGGGATTAAGATGTTCCGAATCACCACTGATGTATTCCGCAACAAACTTAAGGACTTTGATGACACCGCGATGCTCATATCTAGCGGACTCTGGAATAACCATCTCTCGATGAGGTGAAAATTCCTAAATCCACGGAAGCAAGCATTTATTGGAAATATTATTAAGCAACAGGTCTATTTATTAACTCATTTTGACATGGAACAACACAACCGGAACTGTTCGGCAACGGATCCTCCGGCAGTAAAACCAAATCAGGATTGATGGTTCGCAATATAAGAACGGCGGCAAACAAGATAATAATGCCAATAAACGCATTGGTAAATTTTTCTTTAGCGGAAGCGACTCTTTGCGCGTCTCCCCCCGCTGTCATATATAAATAACCGGCGAATATTATCATAACAAGCGCCAAAAGTACCGCCACGCCCAACGCCCAGCGATAAATATTTACAATACAAGAAGCAAGGTTTTCTAAGCCGGAGCAGGGACCTTGGCCGGAGAGGACTGCACCATTTGAACCGGGTACCCCTGCCGCAAGACCCTCTCTCGGCAAAAATGGTGTCGCTGGTTCGGGTCCTTCATTTTCAGGATCAGCAACAACAGCGAGCCCGGCGATATAATCCTCTAAACAACTCCCCGCATCAGTCGCGCCTGCAGAATTATTATATAAACCATAAGAACCACTATCAATTAAAATCCACGCAAACATTTTATCTATTCCAGCCTCGCATGCCGTATTCATAATAGTTTTCAACTCTCCACAAAGATTTGAAGATCTCCCTCCAACTGGCAAACCAAACTCTCCCAAAATTAGACTGTTAGGGTCGTGACCGGACATTTCTAAAACGCTTCGAATAGTTTCGATGTCCGCGCTTAAAATGCTACCGTCGTCCCCCAACAAAATTGGGTTGATCGATTCATAAGACGAATAAGAGAAGACGTCTGCATCCACGTTTGGGATAACATCAAACAAAACACTGGGCATGTCTCTTAATAAAAGATCGTTAACAATATTAAATTCTACGGCGCTTTTGACATTCGTTGCGCCTGAAGCGCGAATCCCGGCAGTCCGGTTATTAATCCAATCAATAAAACCTTCCACATTTCCTTCGGGAATCGAGGTGGAGCCATAAGCCGAGCCGTTATAAATTTGATTGTCTCCTTCCCAGTTTGAAAGAATAAATTCTTTGTCCGAAAAATTTGCTGCCAGGTAACTTGAAAATTCTTGATATTCTTGCTACATTTTCTGAATATTTTCAGGAGTATAAAAATTCGGATCTATAAAATTTGCCGTATTACAATCTGAATAAGATGTCCCGTCAAACGCAGAAATCATCACGGTTTTGTATTGTGAGTCAGATAAAATTGCGTTAAAGTCTGGATGTTTCGCTAAATCAACCAGAAAAAAATTATCTATGCAACTGCCGCCTTTATAATCTTGATCCGAACGGGCGCTCATGGTAATGCGGATGCTTCCTGTACCAGTCCCTTTTGCCAAAGTATTTCCATCCATAATTGGGTCGTTGCCGGTTCCTTAGATTGTCCCTCCCCAATAATAAACACCGACATCGCCGGCACTGCAGCTTTGGGCTTTTACCGTCGCAGGAGTAACCAAGGCAAAAACCGCTACTAGTGCTACTAAAGAAAATATTATTGTCCTTTTCATAAATTTTAATTTTACAATTTTGGTTTAGTTTCGAAAAACCCCGTTGCCTGCTCGAACGCGTACGCTGCCTGAAGAAGCCTTCCTTCTTCAAAATGCGACGCGATAATTTGTAATCCCACTGGTAAACCGCGGGTAAACCCTGCCGGCACCGATATCGCCGGAATCCCTGCCAAACTCATCGAAGTCGTATAAACGTCGGCTAAATACATTTGCATTGGGTCGCCAGATTTTTCTCCCAGTTTAAATGGAAGGGTTGGCGAAACTGGCCCGAGCAACAAATCATATTTTTCAAAAACCTTGGTAAAATCATTTTTAATAAGCTGACTAACTTTTTGAGCTTTTTTATAATACGCATCATAATACCCGGACGACAAAGCGTAAGTTCCCAAAATTATTCTGCGTTTGGCCTCTTGCCCAAATCCAATATCTCGTGACTTTCCATAAACTGAAAGTAGGTCTGTTACTTTAAACTTTGCGTCGCGTTCCACTGAAAATCCGTATTTGATGCCATCGTAACGAGAAAGGTTCGAACTGACTTCCGATGGTATAATTATATAGTAAATGGCCAAAGCATAATCCATATACGACAAATCCACTTCTTCCACCTTGGCTCCCAACTCTTCGAACTTTTTTATCGCATCGCGAACAGGCCCTTCAACGTCTTTTGACAAACCTTCCACAAAAAATTGTTTTGGAACGCCGATTTTAAAACCGGCAATATTTTTTCCTAAAAAAGTTTTATAATCCGGTACTAGGCGACCAGAAGAAGTCGCGTCTTTTTTATCGTGCCCGGCCATTGCAGACAGAACCAGAGCGCAGTCCTCCACCGTTTTTGTTATTGGTCCCGGACTGTCGGTCGAGGATGCCATCGCTATAATCCCGTACCGCGAAACTCGACCATAGGTTGGCTTCAGTCCAACTGTATTTGTAAAACTGGCAGGCAGTCGGATAGAGCCACCGGTGTCGGTCCCGGTAGAGAACAAAACTTCGCTTGATGCGACAGAAACCGCCGAACCCCCGGAAGATCCGCCGGGAACAAGCGATGTATCAAACGGATTTTTGCTCGGACCAAAATCGGAATTTTCTGTCGAAGCCCCATGCGCGAAAGCGTCCAAATTGGTTTTTCCTACCATAACCGCGCCGACCGCTTCCAATTTTTTTACAACAGTTGCAGAATAAGGTGGAATATATTCTTTCAAAATATTCGATCCGGCAGTTGTTTCTACTCCTTTGGTGCAATAAATATCTTTATGCGACATAGGGATCCCTAATAACGGATTGACATCAGTCCCTGTGTCAAATCTAATTTGCGCGGCTTGGGCCTGTTCCAACGCTTTTTTTTCGGTCACTTTTAAAAACGCGTGAACTTTTTCATCCACCGTTTTGATGCGCGCTAAAGAAGCCTCGGTTAATTCTTTAACCGAAAGTTTTTTGTCTTTTAATAAAGCGTGCGCTTTTGAAATTGTTAGATCGGTTATGTTCATTGCCAGGTTGTCATCCCCACCACAGCGGAGGGATCCCTTGTTTAACCTTTCTTCCAATGATTAAGGGATTCCCCGACAAGCTCGGAATGACAGATTAAAGGACAGACTTCACTTTAATAAACCTCTCTTCCCGCGCCGGAGCGTTTACCAAAATCTTTTCGGCGATTCCGGAATCGTAAGCTACATCCTTGCGAACAGTATTTTCATTTTCATTTTCTGCCAAATCCAAATCAACCGAGGAAGTGTCAACTGCTTTCAGTTTCTCAAAATATTCCAATATTGTAGACAACTCGCCTGCCAACTTTTCTTTTTCAGTATCAGTTAGGTCGATTCGCGCAAGCGAAGCAATCTTTTCTAGTTCCTGTTTTGATATTACCATAGGATAAATATACCGCAATCTTTAAGTAAAATCAACCATATTAAGTCTGTTATTATGACGCAAATCAAGATCTATTCGCAATCAACACAAACCCTAAAATAGATTCTGAATTCAGCCTTCGTAGCCACTTCGGCGAAGTAGGCTCAAATTCAAAATGATATTAATGGTTAAAATTGAACAAATTTGATATAATAATACGTGTAAAAAATTAACAAAATAAGGAAACTAAATATATGTTTGGATGGATAATTTTAATAGTAGTCGCCGCCATAGTTCTTTGGCTAATTGGCGTATATAATGGGCTAATCCGAAGCCGAAACCGGGTAGACGAAGCTTGGTCAGATATCGAAGTACAATTAAAAAGGCGTTACGATCTTATCCCCAATTTGGTAAATACCGTCAAAGGTTACGCCAAACAGGAATCAAGTGTGCTAGAAAACGTCACCAAAGCGCGAACCGCCGCCATGAACGCCGGTTCAATGCAAGAAAAACTGAAAGACGAAAATATGCTTTCTGGCGCGTTGAAATCGTTGTTTGCGGTAGCCGAAAGTTATCCAGATCTAAAAAGCAACCAAAATTTCATGCAGTTGCAAAAAGATTTAACCGACACCGAAGATAAAATCCAAGCGTCACGAAGATTTTACAACGGCAACGTCCGAGATTTCAACACCAAACTGCAAGTTTTCCCAACCAACATGGTTGCTAACATGCTTGGCTTCAAAACTCGCGAGTTTTTCGACATTGACGAGAAAGGTCCGGAAGGCCAGCCGGTAAATGTACAGTTTTAAAATCTCTACTGTCATCCCTAGCGTCCCCTGTCATCCCGAGCGAAGCCGAGGGACCACTTGCCTGACTTGAGAACCACAAACAAGCGATTCCTCGAATCGCTTCGATCCTCGGAATAACAAATCTTAGTTTATGTTAACTTACGATCATATTGATTCTAATAAAAGAAAGACGGCCGTGTTAATCACGGCCTTCTTGATTTTAATTATTGGTTTAGGTTTCGTTTTTTCCCAGGCCTATGACGCGCCAGCTTTTGTATTTATTGCCGTAATCTTTTCTACCACCATGTCTCTGGTTTCTTATTTTGTCGCTGACAAAATCGCGCTTGGACTCTCCCACGCAAAACAGGTTGATCGCGCAACCGTGCCGGAACTATACAAACTGGTTGAAAATTTATCAATCGCCGCCGGACTCCCTACCCCAAAAATTTATATCATCGAAGACTCTGCCCCCAACGCGTTTGCAACCGGACGAAAACCAGAACTGGCCTCGGTTGCTTTCACCACCGGCATCTTACAAAAACTTGAAAAGAAAGAATTGGAAGGTGTTATTGCCCACGAACTTTCCCATATTGGCAACTACGATATCCGGCTGATGACTATTGTGGTTGTGTTGGTGGGAATTTTGACATTACTTGCCGATTGGTTTTTGCGATTTTCTTTTTTTGGCGGACGACGAAAATCTTCAAACGGAAATGGCGGGCAGGCCCAGATAATTTTTATATTTGTCGGGTTAGCGCTGGCGATTCTTTCTCCTATTTTCGCGACGATTTTGCAGCTAGCCATTTCTCGCAAGCGAGAGTTTTTGGCAGATGCATCGGGAGCGTTGCTCACTCGTTATCCGGAAGGGTTAGCGAGCGCGCTTGAAAAAATTTCTGCTGATCATGAGCCTTTAGAAGTAGCCAACAAAGCTACCGCGCATTTATATTTCGCAAATCCTTTAAAAGATCAGAAAGGCCGTTCTACGGGATGGTTTAAAAAACTTTTCAACACTCACCCGCCGGCGGAAGAACGCATCAGCAAACTGCGCGGCATGCACAGTTCGATTTAGATCCCCTCCTTTGCAAGGAGAGATGGCCAAGGTACTAATATTTTTTGAGCGAAGTCGAGAATTGGGAAACCTATGTACTAATGTATATACGTTTTTTTGTGTAACAATCCCCGCTTTTTATAGCTCGGGGTATTCCCGGTTTTTGGGAATACTCTTTATCTGCTCGCGCGTGTGGTTTATTTGTACGCGAGCGCGTTTGATCAGGTTATTTCTTCCGTTTTTGCTCCACGGAACTTCGGATGGGCAAAATACCCTAATGCAAAAATTAGGGCTCTGCCGGAAATAATAAAACATTTTTCATTTTGATTTTACCTTAAAATATTCAAGCAACGTTTTTTCCCCTTCTATAACTTTGGTTTCAAATATATACAGTTCTCCATCTGCAAGCCTGAAATAATCTCTTAATGAATCGATTAGATCCTGACACGAGTAAGGAATAATAAACACACTTCTCTGAATTCTTAAAAAACCAAACTTGTACAACTGCTTCCTAATCGGATCTCTCCCGGTTCGATTTGACTCCGGAATATCAAACATTACCATCCGCCATTTTTTATCCCAAACTTTTGGCTTTTTTAATTTGAATTCAAGTCGTTTCGCTTCCAAAAGCCTCTTCTCCCCTTTTTTTGTGAGAATTATCCGCACTTTACCTTGTCGATTTTTAGTAGCTTTAATTAATCCGTGAGATCGTAGATTGTTATATGCTTGTCGGGATCTTCCTCGGTTATTGATTTGCTTATCGATTGCATCTACAACATGAGCTAATCCTGGAAAAACAATAACGCTGGCTACTACCCCCCGTCATACCTAAAACCTTTAAAGCAGTAACGGTGGCGTTTCTAATTTTGTGTTTTTGTTCTCTTTTCATTTTTCTTGAAGAGTTGTTTCTTCTCTCACTTTTTTATCATTTTGTCACGATCGTGACAAAATGATAAAAATCTAAAAAATAATTTTTAAAAATCAACCAATTAATAATATTAGGACTTACGCATTTGGCCGACTTCGAGACAGATTCTGCGGATTGGCCAAAGGTAACGTTTCCCTACATCGAGCGAAAAACGAAGTTTTTATAAGGTGCGAAGTCCGCCAAAGGCGGATCAGCCTCCGGTTGAAAATCGGCCAAACCTTATGACGCAGCCGCTTGCGAGACGGGCTTTGCCCGGCCGGAGGCGGCAAGTGTGTAAGTCCTAAATATTATAAATCCGGCCTGCTGGCAGGCCGGATTTACCTGCGTTTCGTTTCGTTGACCCCGAAATGACAACGATGTTGTCATTTCGGCAAGTCTTTTAGTATCTCTCGTGTCACGTCTGTTCGAAAACCTTTCGACGCAAAGCTCCGGGCAATCTGCAAATACTTCTTCCTCCCCTGCCGCTGCAATTTCAATAAAAACCGTTTGGCTACCGCCAACTCTTGATCCTCTGTAAAAAATTCCTCCAACACCTGGACAATTATTTCCGAGGGAATTTTCCTTTGCATTAGTTTAGTTTTGATGCCGTAATACCCAAAACTTTTATAAATCTTTAGATTCTCCACAAAAATCTGCGCGTAGCGTAAATCGTCCAAAAAATCCAAATCTTCCAGCTCACGCAGAACCTGAAAAATTATCTTTGGTGGATATTTTTTCTGTTGCAATTTTTCCTGCAACTCTCCCACGGAGCGCATTCGAATGCTCAAATATTTTATTGCCTGATCATAGGCTTTTTGATAGGTGTTTGTTTCTGACATGATAAAGTGTTATTCCGGAATCCGTATGAGATGGATATCCTCTTCTCAACTCGCCTTCCTTTGAAGACGAACAAAATCCGGGTTTATGATCCTGAATTCAGCCTTCGTAGCCACTTCGACGAAGTATACCCAAGTTCAGGATGACAGTGATAATCTGATATAATTATACCAAACAAACATGTTTGAACAAACAATAAAAAATTATCTCCTCGACCTTGTATTCCCAAAAAAATGCCTGGTCTGCAACCAATTTGATATTTGGCTATGCAAAAGTTGCCAGAGCCAAATCATATTTGAAACACCACAAATTTGTATTGTCTGTAAACAACCGTCAGTAAACGGGCAAACACACCCCAACTGCCAAACGAGAAATGTTCTCGACGGCATGCTAGCTGCCGGTAAATTTCATCAGCTACAAAATATCATCCACTCTTTCAAATACGAATTGGTTTCCGAAGTTTCGATACAGTTATCTAAAATCATGATCAATTTTATCGAAACCAATCAGCTCAAAGATTATCTAAAAAGTTTTACATTCATACCCGTCCCCCTGCATCGAACTAGACTGCGTTACCGAGGATTTAACCAAAGCGAATTGCTAGCCAAATATATTTCCGAAAAATTAAACACACAACTTTTATTAAATGTCCTAAAAAGAAATCGAAATACCTCACCACAAATTCTGCTGGATAAATCGCATCGAAAAAACAATATTCAAAACGCTTTTGTTTGCCCCTCGCCCGGATCGGTTAAAAATCTAAATATTTTATTGATTGATGACATTACGACCACCGGCTCGACTCTGAACGAATGCGCCAAAGTTTTAAAGCAAGCTGGCGCTCAAAAAGTCTGGGGTTTGGTGCTGGCGCATGGGTAGAGTTGAAAAAACTCTATAAAAACAGTAAAATAGTAAAAGTGATGCAGATATGAACGACCACCGTTTTCAATATGGTCCCGCCGCAGACTTTAACTAAACTGTGACGACTCAGTGTTTTGTTATCCGACGGGTCGTAATGTCGAATGACATGGCGAATACAAAGGAACTCCCTTTATCGAATACGAGCTTATCTTTAAAAAACCGACGCGGAAAGAAGAGAAGGGTTTCTGAAGACGACAGAAATAATAAGGTTATTAAAACTACAGTGCCGAGACTTTATAGATAACAATTATAGGACTTACGGGATTGAGCCAAGTTCGAGGCAAAAACAAGCATTTTAGCGAAACCTAGCGAGTCTACGTTGAGCGAAAAGCGGAGTTTTTATAAGATTCAAAGTCCGCCAAAGGCGGATCAACCTCGGGCTGAAAGTTGGCCAATCCCTTGCGGTGCCGCCGCCGCAAGGTCGGGCTTTGCCTTACCGGAGGTAGCAAACCCGTAAGTCCTAAATTAATCTTCTGGCCGGAGGGTTGGCCG